>Ga0153961_1000010_pt1 | contig 144507 bp, 129 predicted proteins | sample TSFL045MetaG_FD_104748 | JGI IMG/M metagenome (GOLD analysis project Ga0153961, IMG submission 104748) | Attine ant fungus gardens microbial communities from Florida, USA - TSFL045 MetaG | ecosystem: Host-associated > Fungi > Mycelium > Unclassified | place: USA: Florida, Withalacochee...
CGCCTTCACCGCTGATGGTCGGCGTGGTGTCGTTGGTGGCCTCCCCGATGGCATCATTGTTGTCGTCCGTGATGGTAATGTCCTTCACGGCGACAGGCGCTGTGGTATCGATCTCAATCTCCGACACGGATGCCGCCGCTGAGGTGTTGCCTGCCTTATCGGTCTGCACTACGGTGAGCGCGTGTTTGCCGTCGGTCAGTTCTTTATCCAGCTCAATACGCCAGTTGCCGTTGATGTCAGTTGTAGCCGAGCCAAGCACATTATTGTCAACGTCCTTCAGCTCAACGATCGTGCCGGGCTGACCAGTACCGCTTACGGTCGGCGTGGTGTCATTAGTAATACCTTCGATCGTTTCGCCACTGTCATCGGTGATAACGATATTATCGACCGCTTCTGGCACACGGGTAACGACGGTGATGACATCAAGCGCCACTTCTGAAGCGTTGCCCGCCTCATCGCGCAGCTCAACCTTCAGGGCATGATCGCCATCGGTGAGCGCGTGGGTATCGTCCGTCGTAATAACCCAGCTGCCGTCGGCACCTACGATGGTGCTACCCAGCGTGCTGCCGTCACTGTCCTTCAGCGTGACGATCGCATGCGGCTCGCCTTTACCGCTCACGGTTGGCGTGTTGTCTTTTGTCAGATCGCTAATTTCCTCGTTAGCATCGTCAGTAACTTTAATGTCGGTGGCGCGATCCGGTGCCTGTGTATCAATAGCAATGGGTTGCAGCGTTACAGTAGAGGTATTGCCAGATTTATCGCTTAACTCAACGCTCAGAGCATGATCGCCGTCGGCCAGCGCGTGGGCATCGTCTGGCGTAATAACCCAGCTGCCGTTTTCTTTGACAATGGCTGAGCCAAGAATATTGCCCGCGTCATCTTTCAAGGTCACGGTTGCGCCCGGTTCGCCTTCGCCGCTTACGGTTGGCGTGCTGTCATTGGTCAGCGTTACAATCACCTCGCCGCGGTCGTCGGTGATGATAATATTTTCGGCCGGATTCGGCGCAATGCTGTCAATACTTACCGGCAGACTGGCTGACGTGTGGTTACCCGCCGGATCGGTGACATCTACGATGAGAGCATGATTGCCTTCACCCAGAGGTTTTTCCGGTTTGATTGTCCAGTTGCCATCTTTATCTACCGTCGTGGAACCCACTTCCGAGCCTTTCTCATCAGTGATGGTTACCGTACTGCCCGCTTCTCCTTTGCCGCTGATATCAGGCGTGCCGGTGTTAGTGGCACCATCGACCAGAGTGTTGCCATTTTTATCCGTCAGCGTGATGTCGCCGATCGGCGCGATTTCTGTATCAATGTTCAACGTGGGCAGATCAACCACAGAGGTGTTTCCTGCTTTATCACTCTGTTCGACGCTCAGCGCATGATCGCCATCCGCCAGCGCGCCGGAGGTGATGGTCCAGTTGCCGTCTTTGTCTACGGTAGTGCTGCCCAGCACCCTGTCGCCGTCCTTCAGCACCACCGTTGCGTCCGCCTCGCCCTTACCGCTAACGGTTGGAGTCTTGTCATTAGTAACCTCACCGATCACCTTGCCATGGTCGTCCGTCAGAACAATGTCGCTGGCCTGATTTGGAGCGATCGTATCCACGCCGATATCGATGTTTTCAGAAGGCAGGCTATGATTGCCCGCCTTATCCACCACTACCGCGCTAAGGTTGTGCGTGCCATCTTTCAACGCTGGCGAAACGGTCATTGACCAGCTGCCGTCTTTGCCGATGGTGGCTTCGCCAATGGCGATGCCATTGTCACGGATAATGACTTTACCGCCCGCTTCCGCCGCATCCACCCGGCCACTGACCGTCGGCGTGGAATCCGCGGTCATACCGCCAGCATTAATGCGATTGCCCGCGTCGTCGGTGACGCGGATATCGTCGGCGTGAATGGCAGCAGGCGGTGTGGTGTCGGCCTGATGTTTATTTTCGTGGCTATCGCCTTTGCCTTTATTATTAGCGGAGGCAATGGCAACACCTGCGAGACCGGCTGCGGCAATGCCGCCGGCAACCGCAAGCGCGCCATCGGAGATCAGCCCCGCAAAAAAGCCATCGCGATCATCATCGTCATCTTCACCGCCCAGCATGATTGAATCTTCAGCGCTGAAGTCGGTAACGGAGTCATCGCTGGTGGGAACAGGAGAAAGAGTTTGCGTGGTGGATTCGCCGTCTGCCAGGTGGGCCAGATCGTAGACGTCTGTGCCATTGGCAAGATAAAGATGTGGCATATCCTGCTCGTCAAGCGCATAGATATTAACGGGATTGTTGAAATAGTCTTCGATAATGGCTGCCTGATGGCCGTTATCCAGGAAGACATGCAGATCCGCTCCCTGGCGCGTGAAGCTCAGATGTTGCATAGAGACGCTTTTATCAACGGCGCGGAATCGGATACTGTCGTGCGCATCCATTTTTACCGTCAGCAGTGTTGATTGTGCAATATCGATATTTTGTGGATTAGTATTCCCGGAAAGGTGTTGCGAAGGATGAACTTCTGGGTTCAGTTTATTGGCCATGGTTAAACTCTTAAATTAGATATGAGATTATTAATAATCATTGGGTCATTTAATATGCCGAAGCTGCCCCAAAGCATACCACTGCCATTTTTCTCCTCAATTAACCAATCATGATTTTAATGGTAATTAATAAACCTGTTTCATGATAATCATGGAAATAATCAGGATGCAGAAAAATAAAAAAACATGACAGGCGGTAATGACGAAAATGCTGCTCAGGAATTATTTATAACTTCCGGATAAAAATATGATTATTTTATCAAAAAATTAAAAAAAACGGCCTCCGCGAAGGAGGCCGGTAGAGGTATGCCGAAATTACTTCACTTTTCTCCACAGCGAATGGGCTTCAGCCGGGTTCCAGTGTTCGAAACTGGTATGCGCATTCAGACAAACGTAGATGTGACCTTTATAGCTAACTTTATCACCGATTTTATACGCGGTACGAATGGTAAAGGCTGGCACGGAAGGATCCTGTACACCGCCGTTATCGGTATTTTTTACTTCTAAAGTAATAACTTTTGAGACGCTGCCGTGAGCGTTGCTGGCCGTTACGCGGTATTGAGCTACGCCCGTAGCATTGGCGCGCACCCAGGCACGCATGGTGTTAAGATCTTTACCCTGCTGAGGCGTGGTGTAGGTTGGCGCGCCGGAATGAGTCTGCATCTGGAAGGCATCCCCCCCTGTAATACGTTCCCATTTAAACATGGTCGCGCCTTCGGTCGCCGAAGCATCCATCGCGTAGCCAGCGTTAACCGCTGACTTTTCAACAACGATGTGGCTCTGTGCAACATGGATAACCGGCGCCGCGTGCTCCTCTTCATTATCGCCTGGAGGCGTGTCATCACCTGGCTCATCTGGAACAACAGGCGGCGGCGTAACGATGCCCGAATCGTCGTCAGGCGTCTGGTTATGACCGGCAAATTCAACGTCAATGATGTTATAGAAGGCGTTTGTTGTATCTTCTACGGTCCAGATCGCCAGGATTTCCTGATAGCCTTCGCGTTCTGGAACATTACAGGTATGAACGACAGATGCGCCCATGCCCGGACGTTCGCCGTTCGCTACCGGAACGGTACAGAAAGGGGTGCTTTCAAAGCTGGCGCGGGTCAGTGCCTGCGCGGGATTCCAGTCATTTTTAGTAATATAGTACTCATATTTATTTGTAGCGTGTGGTGAAGTAAAATACCATTTGAACTGATTCTGACCGGCGGAGATTTCTGTTTTAACCCACCGTGAAGCGCCGGTTTCATCCATTTCCGGACCACGCGTCTGATTGGCGCTGGCAATCTGACCATCTTTCGGACCCGATGCCGGATAGCCTTTCGGCGCCTCAAGGCTCTGCGGTTCATATTGAATGCTGCCACAGCCCTTATTAAGCTCACCGGCATAGCCCGGCACTTTTGATTTGATATCCTGACATAAAAACGCACGCGAAGGCGGGTCCATTACAAATCCGTGCGCCCATGAGCCGGCGCTGACCATTAGTGTTGCAACAGCAAATGCTATTTTAGTGATTTTCATAAATTCTTAAATTCCAGCGATAATTAATATTTAGCTTTTAACCGTTTGGGAATATCAACAGAACAGATACATCAACCCGCCTCGGTTTAATTATCCGGAGGAGTTAAATACCTTACCGGACGCACTAATCATCTTTTATTAGTGGATTTAAAAGGATAAGGATTTTCTATACCGGGTTAAGAATATCGCGGTAAAATCTGAGTAAATCGTATGTCAGGGCTGAAAAAAACGGGAAAGTCTGAGAGCGACGGTTTGCTAAAGGTTATGAAAATCCGCCGGTCGACGGGGCCTTTTTTAGTTAGCTGAAACCTCTTTCTGCCAGTCGGGGGGCGTGTTGTACCCGCTTTTATTACCCTACCCATGTAAAGTGAGCTGGAGGGCATAGTATTGGAATTACAAATCCAGGGCCAGATATAAAGCTTCCGTGTGCCTATGGCTTTCGCCTGTTGGATGGCAGTAACGCTGTCGGAGCATGTAAGCGACGTAAAGGATGCTTCACTGTGCATAAATGTCGGCGGTTCACCAGGCAACCCAATGACGACGCCGCGATAAATTTTAAAGCAAACCTGGACGTTGTTTACCGGCTTACCGTTATTACCTGTGAGGTAAACCTGCGGCTTATAAATCCGAGGGGCAGTGAAATCGTAATAGTAACAATGCTTAAGCCAGGTAGCAGGTTCAGTAATAGTCGTGCTGATTACCTTTGGGCGTGCCCCAAAGCGCACATTATAACCCGCGCAAGAGGCGCCCGGCGTAAATCGCTAACATTTCGACCCGAATTTCTGCGCCGGATATCACCCGCAGCTATAAGTTTTCCGCCAGTATCACTGATAGACAGGCGCATCGCTATCAGTCGCCTGGACGTTACGCGCCGAGAGCGGCTTGTTAAATAACACGCTTCCTGACGGTGAAACCGACAGATTGTGAACCCCAGGCGTGCCATAAACGTCAATATATTACGTCCAAATTAACGCACAATAGTTAGCCGAATCTTTAATTTTCAGATAACGCGATTTGCCTTTATTTTTATATAGGTCAGGTAAAAATACAACTAACCACGGGAATGCAGAAGACTTTTTTAGTCTATTTTAACTGTGTTTTACTGTTATTCAAAAATCTTCCCTTTCCAGAGGTTTTTTATTTCCGGACGTCTGATTTTAAACGTCAGACAGATTATCGGCCAGTAACTGCTGGTAGTTTTTCATCTCGCGAAGAAAACGCCTCAGTACCTGCTGTAGCTCATCCCGATTTAAAATGCCTTGCGCAACAAAATCAGGCAGTTTTTCCATCGTCAGACAATAACGCTCCGCGCGATGCAGGCGCAGCAGATTCCATGACGCCTTCAGCCTGTGAGCCACCCGTGCAACGCCCTGAGCGTCAGGCTCGTCGGCGTCCAGGGAGACCAGATCGCCTGCAAGCGACGTGACCAGCTGTTGTAACATCAGTGTGACTACCTCCGGCTGCTGACCGGCCAACCCCTGAATTTCACTTAAGTCGATCTCCTCTTCCATGCCCGGAAGAAAACGGGATAGCACCTGTTGTAAACGTGCCTCGCTAAGGGGCTTGCGCAGCAGTGCGTTCATCCCGGCGTGCAGCGCCCGCTCCTCTTCACGTCGCAGGGCATTTGCCGTACATCCTAACATCACCGGCGGGCAGTTCACCTCATCCAGCAAACTTCTGAGCAGGATCCTTTCCACCAGCTGGTAGCCATCCATTTCAGGCATCTGACTGTCGGTAATCAGAACATCGACCTGATTATTGTGCAGGAAACTCAGCGCCTCGCCCGGTGTGGCACAGGCGGTCACACGGTGCCCCAGGCGAGTTAATTGCAGACTCATGATTGTAAGATTGGGAGGGAAATCATCCACCAGCAGTACGTCACATCCCACTGCCGCAATGATATCACTCCCGGCACGCTCTACCGGTGCGGCAGCCCTCTCCAGCGGCAAGCAGAGCGTGACGCAGGTGCCTTGATTAAGGGCGCTTTGCAACGTCAGCGAGCCTTGCATCAGCGTAATCAGCTGGTTGCAGATGGCGAGTCCTAGTCCACTGCTATAGGGCGTACTGGCGTCAAGCTGAAACCAGGGCTGAAAAACACTCTCCTGACGTTCCGGCGGAATACCGATGCCGGTATCGATTATTGTTATCATCAATTCCGGCGCATCAAAACCGACCTCAAAGGTCACGCTGCCTTTCTCGGTATACTTGATTGCGTTACCCAGCAGATTGGCGAGGATCTGGTTAAAACGCACATGATCAAACCGGCAGAAGAGATCTTCCGGAACCTGAATGTCGCTCTGCCATTTAAGACCTTTGGCCGTTGCGCTGCTTGAAAAAATTGCGGCAGTATTAACCAGCACCTGACGCAGATTGTGTGTGTCAGGCTGCAGCTGAAGTTCGCCCGCCTCAATGCGCGAAAGATCCAGAATATCGCCAACTAAATCGCGCAGGGTAACGGAGGCCTGCCAGGCCAGCTCCAGAGAGGGATGGGTTTCCCGCTCAATATCAAGAAGCCCCAGAATAACGTTAAGCGGTGTACGAATATCGTGACTCATGCGCGCCAGGAACGTGGTTTTTTCTTCGCTGGCTTTTTCCGCATGCGCAAGCGACTGGTTCAGTGCGGCTTCAAGCGCGGCCTTATCGCTGATATCCACCCAGCCGCCTACCATGCCCTGCGGCACATTTTCGCTGTCGGTGTAGCGCGCCAGCCAGCGCAGCAGCGTTACCGGCTCAGGCAGGTGCGTCAGCGTGACTTCATCTACGCGCGGCTCTGCCGAATAAAGCGTCGCCATGCGCCCCGGTAAATCAAGCCACTGTGCCATCGACTGCTCCGCCTCTTTGGGCAGCGAGGCGCCCTCAACGATATCTGCGGGTACAATCGGGGAGCGAGCAAAAGCCTCGTTGAAGCGAACTATCCGTCCGGCGGGATCGCAGACAAAGAGGGCTACCGGCGCGCTGTTCAACAACGCCTGCCAGAGATTCAGGGCATCGTTTAACTGGCGGTGTGTGTGTGCATTTCGCCGCTGATGAATAAAGACGCGGGCGGCCATTGCGATAGCGATGATGACCGCAAAGCCGGCAATTACGGCCAGCAATACCAGCCAGAGTGCCGTACGGTTATTCTCTTCGTGTTGGCCGTTTTCGATCCAGCGGGCTTTACTGCTCAGGATGTTTTCTGTGGTGATACCTTCAAGAATATCGCTGATGCGTTCATGCAGCGCAGAATCGCCATCAGGCAGTACGAATCTGAGCGGTATTTCCGGCAAATCGATGCCCCCTAAAATCAGGTTGCCGTTGCTACGTCGGTTAAGCTCATAATTCAGGCTGAAAGCGTCGGCAATAAGGCCATCAGCCCCGCCTGCTTCAACCAGCGCCAGCCCGTGAGGAATATCATCGACCACCACCAGACCGGCAGAGGTAACGCTTTTTCGTAACAGCGAAATATCCGCCACGTTGCGCATCACCGCCAGACGCCTGTTTTGCAATGAAGGCAGGTCGCCGCTAAGCGGATGCGCTGTGGGACTGACCAGCCCCAGAATCTGGTGATCAAACGTAAAACGCCTGTCACCTTGCGCCGCAGGCTGAGTCGCGCCCATGATTAGATCGACCTTGTGGGCCTTAAGCATCCGTTCTGCCTGCGACTGGCCGGCAACCTGCACCAGCTGTAGGGAAAAAATAGTACGGGGGAAAAAGGCACTAAGCAGTTCATGCCAGACGCCACGCCGGTTACCCTCTTCATCCTGAATGATCAGCGGCGGATGCGCGTCCACCACTGCAATGCGTAGCAGCAGAGGCTGGGTAATTTTACTGCTCATGACCGTGCGTCTGTCGGTTACGCTGCCGGTCGGCAGGCCCCATCGCTGTTCGAGTTCGCGTACGTCCTGGTTATCGCTGCGGCTGAGTCGACGATTAATTTCCACCGCCAGCTCACTATCTTCGGCCCGTACCCATGCCCGATAATACAGCGGCGGAAGCCCTGGCAGCAGCCTGTGCTGCAAGTTCATCAGCGGCGCGCGGCGCATAAACTGCTCGATCATGAAACAGGGCGCGACCAGGCCACTCGCTTCATGCCGCATCAGGCGGCGGAGGTTATCATAAAATGATACATCGCCCTCCAATATCGTCCGCGCGTCGTGACGGAGCAGGGCGCGCATTGATAGAGGAATATCCGGCATTACCAGTAAAGGCGTATCCGCGTGGTATTCGCCCAGCAGGCACAGGTGGAAAGTCACCATAGGCTCGCTACCGCTAAGCCCGCGGTTATCAAAGCTCTCCGCGCTGACAAACAGGTCAATCTTCTTCTGCAACAGCGCTTGTAGCGCGTGATCAGGCGTATCGTAAGGAATGATGTGCGGTGGGTAGAGTGAATCCCACCAGAGAAGCGCTATATCATCGGCCAGAATGCTTCGCTCAGGCGGAGCGCTGGAAAGCGGCGGGCGTCCGTTCAGCAGGGCGACGCGCACCTCAGCGCAGAGCGCTGCGCTGAGCAGGCTTAAAACCAGCAGCATAACCAGCCGAATTGATCTCATTAACTGTTAAGTCCTGACTGGCGCGCATATTCGTAAAGCTCCAGCTCGGAGCTGACACCAAGCTTGCGCATCGCACTGGTTTTCTGCGCGCTGACGGTCTGCTTAGTGCGCTTGAGCTGCGCGCTGATTTCATTCACCGTCATGCCGCGCAGCAGCAGGCGCAGCACCTCTGTTTCCTTTGGCGATAAAGAGAAGGCTGGCTCGAGTTCGTCGCTGGCTTTGGCTTTAGCCCTGGCTGCCGAGCGCAAAACCGCCGGAGAAAAGAGCGTCTTCATTGTTTGCAAAAGATCAACGGAAAGACTGTTTTTATTCAGGACCGCATGAACGCCAAGGCGTGATAGCGAATTCTGGATGCCCGGATTGGAAATCATCGTTACAACAATGACCACAATATCCGGCCAGCGTCGTTTAACATACTGAATCAGTGAAAGACCATCCGCATGCACTTTACCAGGCATGCTCAGATCGGTAATAACAACATCAACAGGTTGTTTCAGGAGTTTATCAATTAACTCATCCGCGCTAACGGCTTCGTGGACTATTTCATATTTGTCCTGCTGAGACTGGAGTAACGTTCGCAACCCTAACAAATAGACCGGATGATCATCAGCAATCAAAACCGTCTTACGCATTTTGCTTCTCCCGGCTGATATACACCTGCTTAACAGATAGTGCGATCAACTATAACATCCATCTGATGTGACGTGCATTTTTACGTCTGCTTCAACCTCTTACGATAGCAGGCAGGGCATCCTGATAAATGGTGATGTAGCGAGGCGGACGCTAATCGCCCGTCTCGCGATGGTTTCCTGTTACCGGCTCATCTGAAGGTAATCATTTCTTCTCACACATGCTTACCCAGTTATCATTCATCATCATCAACCACTTCCGCTCGGAAACGGGCTTGAAGATGAGTGAAACAGAAGCACCTTTTTTGTTAAGCGTAGAAGATAAGGTTGCCTGGCTATCAATCGGAATATCAATCAGGCCTACACGGCCATAAATGGCGTTCTCATACTGGGTAACATCGCTCAGCTGTACTGTCTGCTTTACAACCAGCACATCCTTATCGGTTTTTTTTATTCCGAATATGCTCATTTGTTCTTTCTTCGGCCACCAGGTAATTATGCCATCAAACGTGTAGGGCTGCAGATCATTGCCTATAAATCGCCCCTCTTTTATCACGCTATAACAGGGAGACTGAGGCACACGTTTTGTATCTTCCCAGTGGTGAATAAAAAGAAAACCCCCGATGCTGGCCATAATAAAAAAAATCAATAAACTGAAAAATATTCGTACTGACATTGACTGTCCTTTTGAGTTATATCTTTATTACATTTAGCCATCCATATTTTTGGCCCATTACCTGCGATGTAGACCTCATGCACGTTTTTATCCAATGTATGACTAATCTTTTGCAGATTTCCCGATGACATCTGTTCAGCAGTGAATGAATGAAACCTCACTGTGCCAATTTTCTTTTCTAAAGGGAAGTCAACGATATGAGGGCTGCTAAACATGAAATAAATAGCGGGCCATAAAACCACCCCCATCAGAATGAGCAGCGCCATTTTTTTTGGTAAAATTAACGCCTTTTTTTTATCGATGAGAATTTCATTTGCAGCGCGCTCGGCAGGCATTCCATCTTGCATAGTTAACGTACTTAATTCAGGCAATTTTTCAGTGAGACATGTCGCCTCGCTGGCGGTCCCATCCGCACTAACCAGCTGCATGACAGGATGCTCATCTCCCGATACCTGAGGTAATTCAGACGCATATTCATCGCACTCTTCACTTACTCCTTCTTCATTTTCAGTTTCATTAACAAAAACAACACCATATCGTGGTATCGTTTTAATCATTGAGCATGGCAGGCCGGCGCTTTTTAATTTGCGACGCAGCATTTTTATTAGCTGATGGTAGCTTGACTCTCCTACTATTGTACCGTTATTCAGCCATATTTCGTTGATGATATTATCTTTACTTCCTTTACCATTAAGTATAATTTCAAACAGTTTCTTTTCACTTGGAGTAAGGTAAACCTTGCGCCCAAGCGCGTTGTTTTTTATACAGGACAAGTCAGAATAAAAATAGACCTGAGACGTTAAAGAGATACCATTAGATGTTACAGACATCACTGTTTCCTCTTGAGATTAATCACCATTCATCAATTAATATCGACCGTCGTGAATTAGGACTTTTCTTGGGTAATCTTACTTGCCCCGTAAAATTGACAGCAATGAGAAAATAAGCCCAGATGCTAAATGAAAAAATCAGTATTTTTTCATATAAATATCATACCAAATATCAGAAATGGGGTGGAAAACAGCCATCCATCGGATTTTCTCCGTGGTGAAAATGGTACGCTTTAACGTCTGTTTAATGACGCACAACCATAATAGCGCCATAGCAACACGCGCACTAACTGAACCCTCTTCAAAAAATTAAGAAGTTCAATCATCTTATAGAGAAATTTCTCTGATCAGAAAAAGATATAAATAAGAGTAGTGTTTTATATTTTCGCTTTTTTGAAACAGTTTATTAAACGGAAGGTGATATTAAGTCAGTAACATGAGAGCGCTGATGTTATGAAAAAGGCGGCATTATATAAACGATAGCTTGATTTAAAAATGGGCCCGCTAAAAATAATTAATTGGCGAGAACAGCAATTCCACCTGACAACATTTTATCTGACAGAGCCGGGACGATAACCAGCAGGCAGCGTACGCTTTGCTCCCCTTTAAGAATATTAATTTCTCTGATGAAAAGGTCGGTCTGACCATTTAAAAGCCAGCTATCGAATGCAACCATAAATGGCGCTTCACAGCTGGCTTCCAGCAGAGCCAGCGTCGTCGCAACCGGAAAAGCGTGTTTAAAAAAGTGGTTTGTGGGCACCGACCAGCTTAATCGCCTGTCCTGCGGCGTGAGATGAAAGGTAATGTGCGTGGCGGCGGTAGAGAGCGCCGAGGAGAGTAACTGTTGTCTCGCCTGCTTCGCTTTTTGCAAACGATCGCTCTCCGCAAAGCGGAACAGTGTAAACGCCAGCAGCGAAGTGAAAGCAACATACCATTGTGCGCCCCAGATCCCCCAAATGGGCGAGCTACCAGGATCGCGCGTCCAGACAAAAGGCCCCAGACCGATCAGCGTCGCCTTGATGGCGACAACGTAGTGGATAACCAATAATATTCCCAGCATGCGTCCGTTGAGCAATAGTGACGACAGCAGCAGGCTACTTAACAGCAGATAGGTAGGATTAAACCCGGAAAGAATGGATTTTGGTCCGTTAAAAGACTGGGCGAACAGAAACAGCATAATCATAATACTGATGGCCATTATGCCCGCATCTCTGCCTCTTACCGCTGCAAGCTGCTCGCCCTGCCGCAGGCTCCTGGCAAGCGGCAGAAAAGCGAGGCAGCCGGTGAGCAGCGCTAGCGACCACGACACCAGGTGCGATGAGGCGATATCATAATTGCTGAGCCACAGGCAAAGCGTCAACAGCGAGCCAGCGCTGAACGCTACTATTGCCAGCACACCGCTTTTTAATAAAGAGAACAGAAGTGGACGGCGCTGATCCTGTTCGTAACCATAGCGCTCAAGCATAAGGTACGCCAGCGCGCAGAGCGGTATGCTCAACCCATCAAAAACGGTAAAAAGCACGGCGAGCGGTAGCGGCCGCCCCATATAAAAACTACACAGCGTATGGAGCAGCATTGAAGAGATAAGCCATAGCGGCCATTTCCCCTGTGGACTGATAATCAGGGTGCAAAACAGGACGCCCGCAGGCAGCCACGTCGTAGTTGAGAGGCTCCAGGGATCGCGACTGCCCAGGCTCAACAGGGCCAGCGAGCTCCACATCAGACAAAAAACCAGCCACTGCAATGTAAATTTTACCATCCAGTCTTCACTTACTTATCTCAGGGTTAGCCATTATCGCGGTACGCCATTACCGGCAAGCACCAGGCAGTGGCGCGCTGGGGTCTTTCTCCAGCGTAAACGCCCATTCACGGTAACTTTTAGCTTCTTTAAATATTTCGCTGTCTTTGACAAAGCCTTCTTTGCGTAACGGTTTGCCTGTTCCTTTGCTGTACACGCCGATCCAACGCTGCTGGTCGTCAAATATTTTGCCCCACTCTTTCTGTCCGGTGAGCGGATCGGTAAACCACTGGCGTAAATGATAGCGCGTTTTTCTGCCTCGTGTATCCCGTATCAATTCCTCAAATCCTGTAGGAAAACAGCCGTTGCCGCGTTCATCGATGCGATAAAGCCGCATCGCCTCGCGGATCTGTTCTCCCCTAAAAAGTAGCTCCGCCTCCTGCTGCTGGCGTTGTCGCATTTTTATCGTATCCTGACTTTTTAGCAGCGACAGCGCCACTGCGGTCAGCGCCAGCAACAGCAGGAGATAGGTAAAGCCGCCCTGCGTCAGAGAGCGTTTATGGGTGGTCACTGCGTTCGTCCTGAGTCGCCGGTAGCGATGGTGAGGTCACATCCATGATTTGCCCCTGTTCGTCCGTTGAAACCTCCCAGTTATCGCGACGGTTTGCCAGCGGATCCAGCGGCAGCTCTCGCAAATAGCCCTCTTCAACCAACTCATCAAGCTGCTGCGGCCCCATCAGTCTGTCATGGCGGAAGCCGTCAATAGCCGCGCGAAGCGTGTGAAGATTGTGCTCCAGCACCACCACTTTGGCGCGCTCCGTCTGCTGAAAAAAGCGGGGCGCAACCAGCGTCATCAGGGTAGCAATAATAGCCATCACCACCAGCAGCTCTATAAGCGTGAAGCCTTTTTCACCATTGCGCATAAGGTACTCCGTTGAGGCCAGTCATATTGCTGCCGGAGCGAATGTCGTAAACGTCTTCGCCGCCGCTGAAGTCATCAGGCGCCTGATTCGAGGCCCTGAGCTGCCAGGTTTCCGCATTGCTTTTACCGTCGCACAGGCAAAAGGGATCGCGTGGCACCGCGCGCAGAAAATAGAGCTTCTTTTTGGTTGGCGAGGTTTTATCCATCACGCCGTCCGTTAATACCTGCAACGATCGCGGGTAGTTTGACGCGTCCGCCTCTTTGGCAATCCGGCCCTCTGAACTGGCCTGAGCATAACGATCCAGCGCTGTACGAATCTCTCGCAGCGATTCGCGCAGCTGCTCCTCGTGACGCTGTTGCTGATGCCGCTGCACCATAGGAAGTGCAGCGGTGGCCAGCGTGGCAAGCAATGTTAACGTGATCATCATTTCAATCAGCGTAAATCCCTGTTGCCCACGCATTGATTATTCCTCGCTGCCGTTCTGCACATCGTTGACAACCGGTGCGGGCAACGAGCCTGCGGTGGTGGGAAAGCGAGCTGGCGGGGCCAGCGGCGGGGCCTGGAACAGGCTGTCAGCAGCAGGTTTCTCTGCGCCCCGCAGCTGGAAACCGGTATCGCCCTGCATATCCTCAGTGCCCATATTGATGGTGCTGATATGGCTGCCGGGCAGATCGATATTGTGCTCAATAACCGGCGTAATCAGCAGAACCACTTCCGTTTTTTCATGTTTCTTTTCCGTGCTGCCGAAAATACGGCTCATGCCCGGGAGGCCACTCAGATAAGGCAGGCCGGAGGCGCTGTTTTTCTCATCGTGTTTAATCAGACCTGCCAGCATCTGGGTTTCACCATTTTTGCTGCTTAATACCGTGCTGGCTTCACGATTATTAGTACGATAATAGGCTACGCCATCCTTCGATTTTTCAGCGCTGCCGACGGTGCTGAGATCGAACTTCACATCCATTGAGATCGTGCCGTCAACGCTGATATCCGGCGTCACTTCCAGCTTCAGACCCACATCCTGATATTCAACTTTTTCCTGTGAGAAACCCTCTGACACCGTACTGGTCAATACCGGAATACGTTCGCCGATATCCACTAACGCCTTTTTATTGTTTTTTACCCGGATACGGGGGTTCGCCAGAACCTTCGCGTTATCACGGATTTTCTGCATGTCGGCGCTGATACCCTGGCTGGCACCCAGATTGACAAACAGGTTGTCGCCGCGGAATCCGCCTCGCGCAATTTGCTCTTTCGCCCCTTCCAGACCGTTAAAACCAACGCCGATCCGGCCCGGGTAGTTGATGCCCAGTTTTTCAATCTCCTGAGTGTTCACCTCCAGTACTTCAACCGCCAGTGTCACTTCTGCTTCCGGACGATCGAGCGTAATCAGCAGGCGCTCCGCTTTTTCCACGCTCTCTTTTGAACCACGTATGGTCACTGAATTGGTGCGCTCATCGACGTGAACGTCCTTGAGTTTAACCATGTTGCGCAGTGCCACATTAATATCTTTCGCTTTTGCGTAACCCAGAAATACCGTTCTGATGACGATGTCGCGATAAATTTTATCTTTTTGCGCCGAGGCCGGGTAAATAAGCAATGTATTGTCGTTCAATACTTTTTTCCGCAGCTGATTGGACAGTAGCAGTAAATTCAGCGCATCTTCAGCAGTGGTATTTCTGGCCACCAGACTGGCAGTTGCTGACGTCGGTACGTCCTTATCGTAAATAATATTCACGCCACTCAGCTGGCTGATCGTGTCAAAAATTGACAACAGATTATGGTGGCGGAAATTCAATGAAACGGGCTTACTCAGTTCGCGGTTGAGCCTGGTTTCAGGTTGATTCTGTACGGCGATCTCGCGCAGCAGATGATCGCGCAGCGTCCAGGCATTCGGCCAGTTAGGATCTTCCGACAACACCTGCTGAACCTTTTTCAGCGCCTGCTCCGGATCGGAGACGAGCATTCCTGCCGCCTGCTGATAAACCTTGTCCAGCGCCCGCCAGGACTCTACACGCTGTAGTCCCTGCTTTGCCCGCATGTTGCCAGGCTGGTAAGCCAGCGCGTCGCGCCAGAACAGTGACGCCTTGTTATAATCGCTCCGCGCGACGGCCTGATCCGCCTCTTTCAGATAGCGGTTGACCAACTGCGTGGTCAGATCCTGATGCCGGATGCGCAGTTGAGCATCATCGGGCGCCACGATGCGTGCCTGGTCATTTTTAGCCAGTGCGTCAATCAGCGAAGCATTGGTGGTTGGCAGCATAACTGCGGGTTCAACCTCAGCGTGTTGGGCGCAGCCAGCCAGCATTGAACACAACAGCGTCAATGTAATAGTGAGTTTTTTCATTTTATATAATTATCTGATAGGTGCAGATTTCAGGTCGCCAAGCTCGATATGCTTGAGTAATTTTTGTGGTTCCCATTCAACGGTAATAGCGTCGTCGGCTATCTTAATCAGGCGCCACTCGGGTGTTACCGCACTGCCGGGATAGATCGCATCCTTCACTCCGCAGCGCTGGCAGATCAACCGGTCATGATTACCGTTGCTGATAATCACAATTCGCTCTCCCTTCTGCCACCAGGCGCCTACCACCAGATAAGGAAAGGCAGGCTCCTGCGGCACCGGTACGACAGGCCTGACGACCTCGGCAACCACCACATGGCGCACGCCAGATGGAAAGAGATCGACGAAATCTGTCAGCTCCTCTACCGACGCTTTCTTCTCAGATTCGGGCCTGACTTTTAGCGGCATAGCCACAGGGATGGGCGTGTCGTCGGTAGTAAAAAACTCGCTTGTCACTATGGCACATCCCGTCAGGAACAGCGCAATGACCAGATAGCGTGGAAGCTTCATCCCTGTCCCCTCCGTAATGTCAGTTGCAACGTCAGGGTAAGCGCCGTGTCGTTTGCCTGCTTACGTTTTGCGGTGACCCTCTCTACCGTGACTGGCAACGCCAGTGAAATCTCTTTGATCGCTTTCGTCAGCGCAGGCCAGTTACCCTCTAATGGCACAGAGAGCTGTAGCGTTTTACCGCTGGTTTCGCTGGCAGAAGTAAAGTGATAATGACTGCTCTTCGCCTGGAGATGATATTTAGCGAAAATGGCAAACAGCATTTTCACCTGCTGATACTCCGTTACGCTGAGCGCGCCCTGTAAAGATGGCTCATCATTAGCAATTGCCGGCAGCGGCGCCTTTAATTTCAGCTGCATCGCCGATAGTTCCTGCTCAAGATGTGTATTTTGCGGCGCCAGCCATCCCAGCCACCCCATCGTCAGTAATAGCGGGACGGCCATCAATAGCAGCGGCCACGTCCCGGTCTTTGCGATTAATCGTGAGCCGTGCCAACGCATCATCGCCAGCGAGGTGGCCAACAGGTTGCTACTCATACCTGCTGTCTCCTTTATTGCCGATATTGAGCGTGAGCGTCGCGCTCACCGGCCACGCGCTTTCTTTATTGCTCGCGACGCGGTGATTCTGTAATTCAACGGTTGCCGGTATCCGCTGTAGCCGTCCACTGTAATCGAGCAGTGCTGGTAGTGTTTTAGCTGCCACCTCCAGCCTGACCTGTTTCTGTTGCAGACTGGCGTCGACCTCCAGCAACGACACGTCTTCCGAGAGCGCCTTGCCAATCGGGTTCAATAAGTCCAGCACGGCGGGCGGGGCGTGCTGTGCTTTTGCCTGGCGACGTATTTTTTCAGTTATCTTTTTGGCTGCCTGCTGATGGGCAAGCAGCTGCTGCTGTACCTGCTCGAAAGAGGTTTCTAAATGCCGTTGCTGATGCCAGGCGTGAACGACGCCGGCAAGCAGAGGCAGAGTCAGGATCACGACTAAAGCTGAGGCGCGAATTGCCCAGGCAGGTATGGGTGTAAATCGTGGCGTCATGATGTTTTCCTCGCGAGATGTCAGAGATGACTCTGTCAGTACAGAGTTCGCAGCTGATAAAACAGGTCACTTCCTGAGGAAGGAAGATACGTTTCGGCGGGGGATTTCACTATAGTACCAGTCAGAAAAGCGCGCGGCCGCCCACGTGAGTGGTTAAAGAAGCGGACGCGCAGATAATGAGGGGGGTTAACCGGCCAGGCTCACCGGCCGGATATTCCAGCGTTCGTTATCCAGGCAGAAAGAGGGGGCATGTCTTAAACCAGAAAGACGCCTGACCAGCCCCAACTGCTCCACCAGCGAGAAATCATGTAGCGCTAACTTATGGACATGCTGCCAGCGGTGGCCTGAGCGGCAGGCGAATGAGGTGGTTTCATCGTCCGCCACAATGAAAATGCCCTCAACCGGCAGCGCTTTAGGATAGCGCAGCAGCAGAAACTGAAACGGCGTTATTGCCCCTCTGAAGCGTAAATGCTGCAGTCGGGCAACGTTGCCCAACAGCTGCCAGATACGCTGATCAATGGCGACAGCGAGCGCGGCCTGGCCCTGCTCAAGCGTTTCAAATTCAACCCTCATCGCGTGACTGGCCAGCTCTGGAAACGTAGTCGGAATAAGCGACTGCGCATAGCAGCGCATCTCCTCCAGCGAGGTAATCCCCTCCTGCCAGGGAACAACAAAGGTGTTGACAAGGTTATTGCCGAGGCGGAACGTCACGTTATCCTGCCAGCGAATGCCGGCTGGACGGGCCGCCAGCAGACGAACTAACGCCTCTTCCAGACGCGATTCCTGCTGTAAAGGCAAACTGTTAAGGAGCGTGTCGCCTTCCCACAAGCGAACCCGATCGGTGAAAATGTCGCACTGTAAATTTTTAGCCATGCGCAATAACACGCTTAATCTCCTGTAATGTTGTTTTACCTTCCATAACCGCACGTAGTGCAATGGTTTGCAGGGCAACGAACCCTTCAGCAAGGGCCACTTCTCGTAAACGACGGGCTGACGAACGCGCCAGCAGCGCTTCTTTCATCACATCGCTGAACGAAAGCACTTCCGCCAGCGCCAGACGGCCGCGATAACCGCTATGTCGACAGGCTTCGCAGCCCGACCCCTTGCGCCAGCTGGGAGAAACGTTGCGAAGCGCACTCTCCTGCCAGAGAGCTAACATCTCTGCATCAGGTTCTACGCTCACACTGCAGTCTGGGCAGATACGGCGTACCAGCCTCTGCGCCACCACGCCGTTCAGTGCGGTAATCAGGCTGGCCGGCTCAACCTGCATATAAAGAAAACGCTCCAGCACGCTGAATACGTTATTGGCGTGAACGGAAGAAAGCACCATATGCCCGGTCAGGGCGGCCTGTACGGCGATGCCTGCCGTTTCGCCGTCGCGGATTTCACCCACCAGGATAATGTCTGGGTCATGACGCAAAATGGCGCGCAGCCCGCGCGCAAAGGTGAGGCCTTTCTTATCGTTTACCGGGATCTGCAGAACGTCGTTAAGCTGATATTCCACCGGATCTTCAATCGTAATAATCTTGCTCTCGCCGCTATTAAGCTCGCTGAGCGCCGCGTAGAGGGTAGTAGACTTACCGCTTCCGGTCGGGCCGGTAACCAATACCATGCCGTGGGGCCGATGGGTCAACTGACGTATTTCGTTCAGCGTATAGTGGTCGAAGCCCAGCGACTCCAGCGTTAGCGTTTGATCGGATGATTTGTCCAGCACACGCAGCACCGCGTCTTCACCATGAATGCCCGGCACCACGGAAACGCGAAAGTCGACCGACCGCTGATGGATCATCGCTTTGAAACGGCCATCCTGCGGCGTACGGCGTTCGGCGATATCCATACAGCTCAACACTTTCAGACGGGAAATAACCTGCTCCGCGTGCTGCGCGCCCGTGCAGTGACGAATGGCATGAAGCACACCGTCTATACGATATTTTACAGCCAGCCCATCCGGGATAGCGGAAAGATGGATATCGCTGGCGCGGCTTTGCAGCGCATCATAGAGCGTGGCGTTAACCAGTTTGATCACCGCGTTATTTTCACGGGCGATGCTGGCAGGAGAGATCTCCAGAATCAGCTCATCGTCTTCGCCTTCATTATTCTGCTGTTCAAGCTGGTCCAGCGTGCGCTGCTGACCGGTCAGCTTGTCCAGACTCTGATTTAACCAGCGCAATGAGGTCAGAGCTGGCCGTACCGAAAAACGCTGTGTCCACTGTCGTAACGTCAGCGAAAAAGGATCGGCAATGGCCAGCCAGGTCTGTTCACCATCACGCAGCGGCAGCATGCGATAAGCCAGCGCGTCAGAAAGTGAAATCAGCGCAAAGTCAATTTCGAGGCGGGCCGCCTGTTCCTCGTTGATGGCCGCCAGCCCCAATGCGTCGGCCAGAGGCGCCAGATATTCAGGATGGGTTTCCAGCAAAGTTGTTAGCGCATCGGAGCGCGTCGCATCGGGGAGAACCAGAATCTCGTCAAGCTGATCCAGCGCGGCAATCGTTGCTTGTTTCATCAGGAAAGGCCTCCTGCCAGTTCAAAAATCGGCATATAAAGTAACAGCACCACCAGACCCACAATGCCGCCGACCAGGATCATCAATAACGGCTCGAACACCTTGCTAAACATCTCTATGGCCCTTTCCAGCGCGTCATCGTAAAAAGCCGCAATTCGCTCACACATCAGCGGAAGCTGGCCACTGCGCTCACCAGCTTGAAGGAGTCGCGTGGCTACCGGGGTTGCCATCTGCTGATCGTCCAGCGTGACCGACAGCGACTGGCCTGCCTGCACGTTATCCAGCACCTTTTGCAGCTGCTGATGATGCGTGGCGGGCAGGATGGCGCGCGTCAGACTTAGTGCCTGTACCACCGGCATGCCTCCCTGAAGCAGCAATCCCAGCGTGCGATAAAAGCGCACCATGATGGTCAGGCTGTGCTGATTACGTAACTGCGGAAGCCTTAACAGCTGTCTGAGCAACACTCGCTGTACACGGGGATCTTTTAACAGAAGAACCAGCGCCGTTACGCCTGCGCCAACGGCAGCCAGTAATACCATGCCGTACTGATCGACCAGCCTTCCCCACCACAAGATAAAGCGCGCGCTACCGTTAAGGTTTTTCATACCATCGAACACAGCGGCAAAACGCGGAATGATGAACCCCAACAGAAAGCCAAGGATCAGGCCGCCGATCGCCATCACAATAACGGGATAGGTCAGTGTTGATTTGATTCGCTTACGCAGGACTTCCATCCGTTGTTCATAATATTGAAAACGTTTTAACGCCTCCGGCAGATGCCCCGTTTGCTCTGATGATTTAACGGTATTCACCAGCAGCGGCGGAAACAAGGCTGGCAGGGCCGCCATAGCCTGTGAGAGCTGAAAGCCCTCATAGAGTCTTTTCAACAGGGCATCGAGAACGCTACAAAGCTGAGGCTCACGGCTGCTGGCCCGCAGTGCTTCAATGGCCTCTGTGATGACCAGCCCTGCATCCAGAAGCGCCACCAACTCCTGAATAAATAGGGTAAGCGGAAAACTTTTCTTTTTACCTGCCGCTGCGGGCGTAACCCGCATGACCACGCAGCCTTCATCCTGTAATTGTTTCTGCGCGATTTCTGGTGAAGTGGCCATCATCTGAACGTTTTTCCGTTTACCCTGCTCCAGATAAATAACGTCAAAAATTATCATTATTACCTGCCAGCCTGACTGATTGCGTTTTTTTCAATTTGATGTAATGTGGGATGACTTTTTTAATATATTTTTCTCTTAATTTTCTTCTGATTTTCGTTTTCGCCAGACCGGCGTTATAAGCGCCTACCGCCTCCCATGAATAACCAAAATGACGCATATTCCCGGCGAGTATCCAGGCCCCCGTCATGACGTTTTGACAGGGGTTATTCATGAGCACGTTGCGATCGATATTAAATTCACCCAGCACGGGCAAATGGCTACTGTTTATTTGCATTAGCCCTAAATCCATGGTGCCGTTTCGGTTTTTGTTCACCGCGTCGGAATTGAGTCCGGACTCAACAATGGCAATCGCCTGCAGAAGTTCCGGTTCAATACCGTATCGCGCGCCAGCTTCTTCCCAGCAGTCTGCAAGCGCCGGAAGGGCCGACGCGCTCAGTAATAAAAACATCACGAGTTTTTTCATTATCAGAAACCATAAACCAAAGGTTTTCCGTCCTTGTTGACAGCCATGATGTCCACTTCATTGATACTGCTTTTTTCATGGGTCGGGTTATGCCATTGGTAAGCGTTACCCCATGGATCAAGTGGGATCTGCTGGCTCAGATAGGGACCATGCCAGTGCTGCACATTCGCTGGCTTTTCGGTTAGCGCTTTCAGCCCCTGATTTTCAGAAGGGTATGAACCTGTATCCAGACGATACTGGCTGAGCGCATCGGCGAAAGAACGCATCTGACGCAGCGCGGTTTTTTCTTTCGCCTGATCAACGTTAGAGAAAACTTTCGGGCCGACAAACCCTGCCAGCAGGGCAATAATCATAAGTACGACCAGCAATTCAAGCAGTGTAAAACCGCCCTGACGATAGTAAGAAAATGATTCTTTCATTTTGAGTGTCTTATAAATTAATTGGAAAAGGGTAACGTCATTACCCATGATATTTTCCTCATAAATGCGTGAGGATGAAGTTGACAGTTCTCTGTGGTGCAAAGAATCGGGGAGAGGCTATCGAGAAATATCTTAATCGCTATAGCAGGATTTTTTAAATAAGATGCTGCGACGGCGCTGAATTTTATCAGGTGGTTTTTACCTGTCGCGCTATCCCACCAATATCTTGCCATTAGCGCAGGTGGCCGTTTTTATCTATGTGGCGTTAATCAGCGGCAGGTGAGCGAATCTCCCGCTCACCTAAAGATTAAACACTCCCCCTGCCCGAACTTACTTTTATTCATCATCCTGACTGGCTTCCTATTTGCATCAACAAAGATATAAAAGCGGCACTCCACGACCGAATTAAGGACTTTTAATAAGCTGTGTATTTCGGTTTGTTCAGCTGTAGAGTTGTAAAAAAAGATGTGCCAGATTTTGGTCAGCAGCTCGGCCCGCTTATCAGGTTGATTATTTTTCTCCCGGTCAATCCGTTGTTGAATGTCTTTGCAAAGATCATTCATATTGTTCTCATCAGACATCTTAACGATGAACATAACCGTTCTGAAGTAATGCCGGTAACGACCTTTTCAACAGGACGCCGCCAGCACTTCCTTAATGTTATCTAACAAATCTGGTACATTCAGGAACTCTCCCTGTATATTTAACTGAATTAATGCTGATTTTTTTCTGAGAATGACCGCCGTGAAGTCTATCAGGTCACCGCTTTATGAACGTCACAATGGCGTGAGCATTTCAGTTCAGACGCCTTTCTGACGTTTTGTCGTTGGCTGTTTCGCCCGGGATGGCACCGTTGAGCGCTGTCTGAGGAATACGAAGATCAAGTTATTGTAAAGCCGCGTCGAAAACTATACCCGTACCTGAGAAGCAGGTCAGATCATAACATCGGTATTCGCGGTTGAATGTCCCGCGAACATTACGCAGGTTGATGACGGGGACATTCTTAAGCTATGTCACATCCAGATAGATTGATTGAGTATCTTCGCTATCGATCGCAAGCCGCACTATATTCACAAATCGATCGTTCCAAAATAGATGCCCGTCATATTGCGTGCGGTAGAAGAAAAACGCGTATGACTGCTGTTTTCCAATTTCTATGCCGCGACGTCAGCGTGCAATACTATTTCCTGACAACAGAGGCCAAACAGACTGGTGCTGTAAAACAGAAAAACAACTGTAAGGTTCTTATTCATATAAACTCTGGTTCCAAAAACTCCCTGCGAGGAGGCTTGCTGACATTTATCTTACTGGCCATTGATGTGGCTGATTGACACCTTGCATATTCGGTTAAAGTTAGCCGGTCAAAGTGTGACTATTTATACACAGCGGTAGAGTCAGCAATAATATGAAGCGGTAAAATAACTGAAAAATATCGCCATGATTAAATCAATTCTGATCGGCAGCCATAGCATTTATTTAATTTTTAATAATGAAAATATGAAAAAAAGATAAAATCACATAAAAAATGAAAACCTGTCCACTAACAGGATCTGCTTACAAACGCTTTACGCGAAAAACAGAGAACCGAATCTGGCGAAATTAAAACAGCGATGATAATAGCCCGCATAACTCATAATTAAATCCGGATAATATCAATAGGATAAAGATTTTCCAATGCTATTATATAGCTATGAGCCTCATGCCTGAAGCATTGACCAACCCTGGCCCCTATTGGGTAAACACGGCTTTATACCAGTTCTTTTTTTGCCATGTCTTGATTCTGTCCACTAAAAGCCAACGCGGCCGTAAGACATTGAATTGAATTATTATATGCCGCACTTTCCGAGGTCAGCGCCAGAGCATTCTTATCTTCTGCATGCATAATATTATGAATAGTAAAAATATGGCTTCCTTCTACGCTGAGGCCTGAGTGAGCCGTAATGTTACAGACCACTCTGAATACGATAGCGTGTTTATCAGTGTCACGCATAAGCTCATGCCACTCATAGCGGACTACCTTTATGAGCGATTGCATGTTGATATTAACAGTCATAACCTTCTCCACCAGACGAATTATCATAGGTTTTTCATCATAAATTACCTTTGTTATGAAGCAAAATGAAATTCAGTTAATAACAGTTTTAATCATTATTATCAGGCAAAAAATAACTATTAAATAGAATATACAAATGAGTAATTAACCATAATTTAATTATCAAAAATCATTACCATCAGGTCCATTACGTTCATACTTCTTATGTTTTATTTACCATGTGGAATTTAGTCATGCCCCGTACAGACCTTAACTTGTTAATTGTTCTCGACTCTCTTTTGGAAGAGTGCAGCGTGAGTAAAGTGGCAAAACGATTGAACGTTACGCCACCTGCCATCAGTAAGTCCCTGAATAAATTACGTGACTCTTTTCAGGATCAAATATTAGTCCGTTCAGGGTCGATACTGATTCTGACACCGCTTGCCCAACAGTTAAAGCCGCAGATCCGCAATCTGGTCAACAATATTGATGCGGTGCTTAATCAGACGCTCTCATTTGAAATAGACCATCAGTCGCTTACATTCAATGTTGCTGCCAACGATCTCACCATCGCCATGTTGAACTCCGCCATTCTGGCCGATCTTCAGCAACAGAATAAAAATGTCATGCTGGATTTCAGCTGGGATCATGGAGGCGTTGATTTTTTGCGACAGGATAAAATTGATCTCTATCTCGGCGAGCCACGATCGCTAAGCCCGGAGATAAAAATCAGAACCATTCATCGTGATAGCTGCCTGTTAATTGCCAATAAGACGCACCCAATTCTGTCTCAGCCTTTTACGTTCGAGAATTTGGCAGCCTGCCACTTTGTCAGTACCAAAAGTAAGCTAAATGAAGAAGTTGACACCCTGTTTGCAGCTAAGGGTAAAAAGAGAAAAGTAGTAGGAATCACCCCTGGTTACCTGACGACGATTGAAACCGTGCTAAGAACGAATACGCTGGCGGTAGTCCCCGCCTTTTTTTCGCATGGCCTGGGCGCAGGATATCAGGATGCCGTCACGTTTGAATCTGATTTCACATTACCTCAAACGTCACTTGTTCAGGCATGGCACCCCCGTAACGATAATTCACCGTCACATAAATGGCTTCGTGACTATATTAAAGACTTTCTTAGTCGTAAAATTACCCAGCCAGGTTGAAAAAAGCCCCAGACTGATAACAGTACCGGGGCGGGTTAATGCGTTTTTTAACAATGCTATTTCTGCTGCATCTTGTTGAAAAAATCCATCGCCTCTTTGGGGAAACTGAAAGACGCGCTGTTTTGCTGGCTCTCTCCCCCCTCCTGTTGCGACGCACTCTCCGGCGGCGCCTCCTCATTTTTCTGAGACTCTTTCATCATCTCGCCCATACCGGCTGAAGTCATTTCATTGATCTCTTTCATGGCCGACATCATCTTTTCCAGCTCTGGCCCGCCGTTCAGATTCATGCCGGCAGCGCCGGACATAAAGCTTTGCGACAGGGATTGCTGCGTAGACTGGCTCATGGCGTTAATGTTCGTCAGCATCTCAATTAATTTATTTGGATCCAGCATGTTCTCTCCACTATTTGTTTTTTATACCAGGACAGGAAAAGCGTTTCAGCGCTTTTGACCATAAGGGGAAATCGTTCAGCGTAGAACGAAGCTCCATTTTGAATAATCCATTCATTGAAGAGATGCCCATTGTCAGCTCCTGACGATCGCGATCCAGAGGCAGAGGATTACTCATGTCGTAAAGACGAAAAAGCGCCCACGGCCCGTTAAAATTCACCGACTCAATGCGCCCGTTCACATCTTTGAATGAGAGGCGTACATAGGCGCCGCCGTTTTTACCCGGCCACTGCACATTTACCGGCTGCGTATTACCGTGGCTGTAGCGGATAATCTGCCCGTCAATATCGAGCACCGCCTCAACGATATTCGGCGACAGCGACAGCGGACGCAGATAGAGCGCAAATCCCACCTGGTCCCCACCCCGACTAAAAAACGTCTCGCTGATTGACTTCGCGTCTTCAAACGATCGTAACGTGCCGGCGCTTAATAATCCGCGACTCTCGCTGCGCACACGTAGCGTGCCGCCGGTATCGTCAACGTAGGGCAAAATATGCTGATCGAAATAGCGCTTCAGCACACCGGACGGGCTAAAAATACGCGCGAAGTCGCCGATGCCGATTTCGTTTCTGGCATGTCGATCAAAGGGATACTGTTTGCCGATATTGTTGCGACAAATCGCCGTTACAAAGGTCTGAGCGCTGTTATTAAGGTTTTGACGGCTCAGTTGTTCCCGCTGCGTGTTGCCCACATCCAGTAGATCCTGCATGATCTCCCGTACCGGCTCCGGCTGCTGTGCCGCTGCAATACGCAGGGTGCCAATAGTATTCTGCGGCTGTACCTGGCCAGCTCTCAGCGCCAGCGCCAGCGTGGAGAGCTGACTATAAATTTCCTCAAACTGACGCGCCAGGGTATCCGCATATTCTCCACTGTCGGGCGTCAATTGGCGTCCCAGCCGGCGAACGGCATCGAAGCGATGCTCCAGCTCTTTTTCCGGAACAATGCGGAAAGGATTATGATTCAACGCCTGGCCGTCGCTACCCACGGTTTGCAGCACCGTGCGCTGTAGAGAATCGTGACTTTTATTCAGCCAGCCGCTGACCGCACGCCCCTCATCCACATTGGTCAGACTGGTCTGGCGCGTAATAAAGCGCAGCAGATTCGACAAGGGCGAAGCAGGCGCTGAGAACTGACGCGCCAGTAGGGCGGCATCGTCAAGGCTGCTGATGGGACGCACGCGAATATCCTTCAAAAACGCTTCCCAGTGTTCCGCATATTCCAGCAGGTAGAATTTACGTACATCGTCGGTCAGCTTTTGACGGAATCCCTGCGCGTTGAGATTGTCGCGTCCGCCGTCGCTGTCCTGAAGTACCCATGCCTCTTCCTTCACCATTTTTTCAACGGCCGCATCCAGCAGCGGGTTAAAGACGTGGCGATAGCTGTTCAGCGTGTAGAACGCCGGTACGGCCATATCCGTGACCACAGCCGTTCCCTTGCGCCGCATCATCAGCGAAACGTTCGCGCCGGCCGCGCTGGCCAACGAAACATTTTCAATAGTGGCGGGAACGCGGCTTTGCAGATCGCGAAGTACGCGGGTATGGATCGGGATCGCCATCGCTTTTACCCTGGCAAAACGCACCAGGTCGCCACGCAGTTCGGTTACCGGCGCCTCGCCGCGCAGCGTATCAGAGAATACAGCCGCCAGATGCTGCCTGAACAGGCGCTTATCAAGATCGGAGTAGCCCTGCGGGGCGAAATGGTGCCAGCGTAGCGCAAACCAGTTTGCCAGTTCCGCAGCGGAACGATACTCAGGTTTCGCCATCATCAGATAGATTTTCAGCGTATCGTAAACGTCCATCTGATTATTGGTTGAGATATCCCGCTGCAGTTCCTCAATGATGTAGCGCTCCAGCGCAGGCCAGAAAAACTTAAACAGGTGGCGACGGTAGGTCTGCTCCGCTTCCCGGTTGATCAGGCTGTGCTCGAAATAGGGATTTGGCACGGGCGAGTCGCTGTTTCCCTGTCGGGCGGCCACATAGCCAAGCTGCTCGTAGGCGGAAACCAGATCGTCACTGACGCGATTGGTTGCCGGTATCTCAAGCACCATACGCTTTGTCTCGTTGAACCTGGCGGTAATATAGGCGATATAGTCCTCTTCCCAGAAATAACGGGAAGCCAGCACGTTCACCGCGCCTGCAAGCAATACGATAACCATCGCATAGCGCAGCAGCAGGCCAGCGCGATGACGCCACGGCAGCGTGCGCTGATTGAGTACGCCCCGCTCGCGGACGGTGCCGTTCAGCATCGCGCCGTAGAGGATGCCGGTAGCGCGGATGTCGGCCCCTTCGCCCATCCAAAGGTTGCCTTCAAGCAGGCGGGTGCTGCCGAACCACACATGGCGAAGGCAGCCGCTATAGCCTACCGGAAGCTGAGGGAACACCTGCTCCAACAGGCTGAACAGCGGCTTGCGCAAATTCCCCAGCGATTCGGTAAAAAAGAGCAGCTGCCGCCGCTGCTCGGCGGAATCGACGCTATGCAGCTGGGAATGAACGTAGTGGCTGATGCGCATCAGCAGATCTGAGTAAGCCGCATCGCTGCCCATGTAATCAATTTGCCCTTCGCGAGTCATAGACATGGCAAAGCCCATGCCCTGACTCAGCAGGTCATCGTTCATGGCGGTCAGGAACGCCTCTCCGCCCGGCAGGGCATCGATATTGTTGAGCGCCAGATAGACTGTAATATCATGACGAAAAAAGCTGGCCAGTTCCTGCACGCGCGCGCAGAGCGCATCGGTCATCGATTTGCGTTCAGTCAGCGACGCATTCAGCAGCCAGGCGCTATCCAGACAGAGGATCGCCCCGTCGATAGCGGGATGACGGCGAAAACGACGGATCAGCGCGTAAAGCCTTCGCTGCGCCCGGCTGGCCTCTTCGCTCAGGCCGTTGAGCTGGAGCCACTCTCCGGCGGTATCAATAAACACCGCTTTGTCCGTCAGCCACCAGTTAGCGTCTTGCGTTGGCCCCACGTCAGCGGTGTGCCGCAGCCCATACTGCTCGGACAGCTGAAAGCGCTGGCCGCTTTCGGTAATCAACGATGTCTTACCGCTGCCCGACGGCCCCAGTACCAGAAACCAGGGCTTATCGTTGCGATAGCGCCTGAAAAATCGGCAGCGGCAGCGCTGCCAGATGCTTTTATACTCCGCCAGTCTGATATATTTCAGAGCACGCATGGCGTCATAAAAACGGCTAGTGACGCGATCGCGCTGACGGCTCTGGTAAAGCGGTTTACCGCTGCCGCGCGACTGACGCAGCAGCCACGCCGCCACGCCGGCCACCCAGGGCCAGAGCGCCCAAATGGCGATCAGCGCAATCAGCGTGCATCTGACCGCCACCGTCGCCAGCGGGCGAAGCGACGCTATGTAAACCAGCGGGCCAATCCACCAGATAACCAGCGATAAAACAACGGCAATTAATAAAATAGCTACTCTACGCATCATAATCATTACTACCCGATCAGCGACTCTTTCGTGCTACGGAAGGGTCGGAAAGCAACGCCGGCATTTGGTCACGTTGCTGGTTATCATTTTTTTCCCCGGCCTCGGCGCGCTCGCCAACTTTCCAGAGGATGTCGACGCGACGGTTTTTACGCCGTCCTTCGTCAGTGGTGTTGTCTGCGATTGGTTCACTGTCGCCTTTACCCAACGCCGTAATCACACGCTGATATTTCCGATTGATGTCCGTTCCTTCACGCAGCTTTTCCGCCACTTTCTGCGCCCGCTCCTCTGAGAGCACGAGGTTAGGATCTTTCACTTTGCTGTAGCGGAACGGCAGGTTATCAGTGTGGCCGATCACTTCCAGATCGCCAGGCCAGGCCGCCAGCGCTTCGCCCAAACGCTCAATATTTCTTTTTCTGATAAATTCCTGAGAAAGCACGGATTTACCGGTGCGAAAGGCACCATCGGAAGTGAACAGCAGCAGCCAGCCTCGCGGATCGGGTTTGGCTTCCAGCCAGCCCTCCTTCAGAATTTGCGGAAGCGGCTGCGGCAGCGTTTCCATGATGTTGATTTTTCTGGGAACCGGCGGCTCCCAGGCGGCGATAGCGCTGCGAATCGACCTGGATTTATCGTGCAGATGAAAAGAGATGCCGCCGTAGGCCAGCAGGCAGGTCAGCGCGCCCACACTGAACAGACGAAGCGGGCTAATACGCGTGTATCTACCAGTCACCGCCTCGCTTTCGATGGTATTCAGCGGCGGCAGAGGATTCATATCGTCGAGCGCCGCGTTCAGGCGCAGGAAAAGATCGGAGAGTAAAACGTCGCCGCGATCGAGAATGTGGTATTTACCCTTGAACCCCATAGAGAGGATCAGGTGGTAAAAGCCCAGCAGCTGCGCATGGCGACCTGGCTCCTGCATATAATATTCCAGATCGTTAAAACATTTTTCCCCGCCCCATGAATCGCGATGAAACTCAATCAGCAGGTTAAGCGGTGCTATCCCCTGCTCTTTCAGCTCGGTTCCGATACCGTCAATAAACGTACAGAGCAGATAGGAGACGCGGCGAATATCGTCGGGCGCAAACTGTTGCCTGAGCAGCGTTTGCTGAAAATGCTGCACCTCGCGGATCAGCTGCGTGCGCAGCGCCACATTGTCTATACCGCTGTTGCCTCTTACGCGCTCCGCGACCAGTAACGCAGGCATCGCTGCCGCCACCCAGGGATTTTTCCAGCAGCCTGCAAGCGTGCCTGCGCGCACGGGCGTAACGGGTCGGGTAGCGGAGGCGGGCGCCGCGTAATAACTATCCGGCGACGGCTCAGGCGGACGGAGAGCGGATCGATACTCTCCCGCCTGCACGCCGCCCGACGTCGCGCGCTGAGGTTCCTCGCGGCTGGCATCCACCGTGCGGCGGCCGGTAGCGGAGAGCGAGGCGATGCCCGCCATCCCGATTTGCGCCGCAGGCGATGTCGCCAGAGTGTTCAGCTCTTGCAGGCCAGATCGTGACCTGGACATCGCCTCGCGCAGCTGCCGATTAAAGTCTGTCATCGCCCTCTCCCCGACCGAAGTCCCCAGGCGTCAAAGCGCAGCGTCGGAAAATCGCCGACAACGCTGAAAGCCATAGCGGCGCCTGACATCATCTCTTTGTAAAGTGGGTCAGAGGGATCGACCTCGAAGTAGACGCTGTCGGGATAGTAAGGAATATGGCGCGGCGGCGCCCCCAGCGCGCTAATGCGCACCCCCGGCAGCTGGAAATCGATCAGCTGAGCGATCTTCTCCACCGGCCCCAGTTTGATTTGTCCTGGAAAATCGCTGCGCAGCACTTCAGAAGGGACATCCGCACTGACCGCAAAGATCAGCCGCTCAACACCAAGATGGACGTCGTTCTGGCACAGATAAAGATTATTGCCATTGCTTTTAAAGGGCAGCGCAACGGCCGGAGATTCAATCACCAGCGACAGCGCGCGACGAAGCGCCGCGAACAGGCAAAAAAAACTCTGAGCAGGTCGCTCGTGGTGATAAGTAAACTCGTGACCAGGCTGCACGGCTTCGCCGCCGGGAACGATGGCTAGCCTGCCCAGCAGAGCAAGCAGCGTTTGGAACAGCGTTTCCGGATGAACCTGCGCGCGACTGAGCAGGTGCGACAACAGCAAATGGTATTCGCCCAGCACCTGCATTAACATCAGCTCAAGCACTTCATTGACGCCACCGCCGTGAAAATGGGTGTCCGCCATGCGTACCGCCGTCAGCCGCTGGCCAATCAGCCCCACCAGTTCATTGGTAGCGCCCAGTAGCCAGCCGGTGGCCCGCATGTCCAGCATCGGTGGCAGCATTTTTCCATCCAGCGTCAGACCGCCTTCCGCTCGCTGTTCGCTCAGCAGGGTGATGGGCAGCACGGACTCTGCTGAGCTGCTGTTTTCAAGCAGGCACAGTCGGGCTTGCAACTGTCCCAGCTGGATAATCGCGTAACGGGGATGGCCTTCACCGCCCGGCAGCAAATTACGATCCTGTAGGTGGCTGTCAGCGACCAGATAGCGGCTTGAAGAACCTACACCGGTCAGGTCAATTTGCGTATTACCGGGAATATTCAACGCCACTGCCAGACAAACAATCTTATTCTGATCGTTATCGCGCAGCGTAAGGGGGGCGGGGAGCGGATCCTTGTCAGGCATGTCAAATACCGTACCATCGGGGAAAACCCCTCGTGCTCGCCGGATTGCCAGTTTCCCCTGCGTCAGCAACTCGCCGTCGATTTCCAGTTCACTGAGTCCCCAGCAACAGACGGAAAGACTTTTAACTCTGCTGTGAATAATATTTTCAAAATATCGCTCTTGCTGCTGGAAGTGCTGAGGTTCCATCAGCATTCCCTCAACCCAGGCGACACGGTGTGTCGGTAACATATTAGCGTTCCATTTTATTTATAAACTTATCAGCGATGTTTTTTCCACAGCAACGTGGATGATTGAGTTCTCCGCCGGAATTTCTTTTTCAATTACTGAGTGCGCGCCAATACCCTGCTGGAATTCGGCGCCGATGATTATCCAGCGAGGCCGCGTCTCGCTATTTGGACAGGTAGTGCGATATAGGCGGTTTTGTCCGGGCGCAATAATATATGTCTCATGATTAACAACGTCAGCCGTAGACGTCAGGTCACTACATATTACGCCCTCATATAAGTGGGGGGGCTGCCAACCTGCTCGTTTACTTTCAATAATGCAGACTCGTACTGGCTGAGAATTATTACGTTCGTCCGGATTTATATCACGAGAGGCGGTCACTTTTATTTCACATCTTTTAGGCTGCACGTTTTCCTTATCGAAAAAAAACTGACTACAGCTGACATTGAAAAATAAAAGGACGAGAATCAGATAATTTCGCATGCTAGCAACTTATATGCACCTTGCACTGACTTGGTGCCTGCTGGACGCACACGGTATTGCATGAATTCGCATTACCGTAGCAGCCGTGATAAGAGGCGCCATTGCCTTTCACAATAAGTTTTGTCGACGCCATCAGGTGCACTCCTTTTCCTGAATTAGTGCCAGAAGCAATGCCGCTACCCGCGCTGTATGTCTGTGTACAGTAAAACTGTGTAGACAACGTCTGAACATAGCCTCCGCAAATAAGAAAGTTAGGCACGTTTCTTACTGCACAAACATTGGACATATCATTCGAGGCTACAACAATAATAAGTCCAACGCTCATTACATCACTACAGGAGAGGCTGGCTCCTGCCGCACTTGTGTTTACTGCTGGCATTATTTATCCCATATGAATTTGGCTTCCATCAACTTTAACGACCGTCGAGCCGCTAATAGCAGTGAGCTTTCCCTTTACTGATAAGACCTCTTCTGCCTGACAACTGATATTTCTGGCTTGAACGTCTTCGCTATATTTTATTTTACGCCAGGCGTCATCAGCCTTCACAAACCAGCGTTTACTCATCTGGTGCATGCGCTCTGCTATCCAATGCGACACTTTCGCACGCAGAGTAATATCTTCCGCCTTAATTTCAACGGAGCGGCCTCCATTCAGTATCAGATGCGCGGCCGAAACCGATAATTTACGCTCGCCGCAGTCAATATTCAGCGCGCTATTATGTGTCCGATGCAAAATATCCGTCACAAATACCTTGTTCTGGTCAACTGTAGCCCGAACCCGGTCACCCTCCTGCGGCTGGATTAGACAGCTGACTGCCGTATGCAATTCGTAAGTGTTGTAAGAGGCCAGATAGAGTTTTCCACAGCTGCTGCGTTTAAGTTCCGAGATGACCTGACATCCCCAGGGCAATCGATAATCAATAATGTTTTCCTCCCTGAGATCTGGCTCCTGTTTGTAGAGTTCTTCATTTTTTGCAAACAGCTCAGACATAACGGCTTCCTCCTGCTTTCACCACTTCTTCCGCCGACGTTTTTACCCCTGGCTGGTTGATCTCATACCATGCTTCCAGCCGCGACAGTAAAGGTTCGCTAGTTATCGCTTCTTTATCGGGCGTGATACCCGTTGCACCGTGAAGCCTTGCGCCCAGCAAACTACGCGCGTTATAAAACGCCACCTCATGCGCCTGCACCTGGCGAAGATCGGCAGCACTGAAATCGCCGCCTTGCACCTCACAGTTGACCATTTTCACCCCAGCCAGCTGTGCCTGGTTAAACCGGGCGTTTGATAAATCACAGTGGTCAAAAAGAGCATCCGTTGCCTGACAAAAGTAGAGCGTCGCCTGCTCAAAAAGGCAGTGACGGATTGTCGCTTTGGTCATCACGGCGTGGGCCATGTCGCTGCCACTAAAATCGCTGTTGGTCAGGCGCGAGGCGATAAAACTGGCTGCCCCTAAGGGAAGAGACGCCAGGCTGACCGCCAGCAAATCGCAATCGTTCCAGCTGGCGTGGGCGCAGTCGCTGTTTCGATAGCTCACCCGTTCCAGAACGCAGCGTATCATTGCCTGACGGCACCAGGAGCCTCCCTGCCATTCACTCTCCATTAACTGCGTTTTATACCAGCCGCCATCGTTAAAAATGCTCTCCGTCACGCTTAACGCGTAAAACGAAGAAGAGACCGCAGACCAACCAGACAGCTGAACCTCGTGCAGCATCATCTGCTCAGCATTCACCTGATGCAGACTAAGCCCAATAAGGAGAGAGCGTTGCCAGCGCGTATTTTTTAATTTGCTCTGTTGCAAGCTGCATCGTTCTACTCTGCTGTCCGTTAACGCCAGATCCTTTATTTCACATCCCACCAGGTTAATTTCGCTGACATTACACGCGATGACCCTTACATTGTCTATTACGCAGCGTTCAAAATGTAATTTCCTGAAATGACATTGCTCAAAGGTGACATTAACAAAACGGCAGTCGATGTAACGCGTTTCCTCGGCGTTTTGCGCGATAAACTGTCGATCGCTGTAGCGCTGGCTCTCTTTTTTTTGTGGCTCTTCCGGAATATCAAAATCGCTTAAATCCAGCGGCACGCAGCCCGCAATTTGATCCAGCGTTTTTGTTTTCTTATTCATGCCCTATCCCCGCTCTGCTGAACCCTGATATTTTGGATACCAGACAGCCCCATCTGACAAACAGTGATGAAAAGCGCTGTCGTTGTTTGTCACTATCATCGCAAAGTTTGCGCCGAGTAAATTGCACTCTTCAAATCGCACACCAGCTAAATCGGCATGATAGAGCATGGCCTGCTGCAAGCTGCTTCTCGTCCAGCTTCCGCCCCGCATGTTCGCCTCTTTAAAGTTGCAGCCGGCCATTTCACACTGCAAAAAACGGCCCAGACTCAGGTCAGCGTCAGAGAAGTTTGTTTCATGACAGGTACACTGGTCAAAGACGCAGGTCTTCAAATTAATACCCCTCAGCCCCACCTGCTGGAAAGCGGTTTGCTCAAATAGCGCGCCCCTCAGCGTGCAGTCACCGTGCAGCGTGGTGCTGTCGAGTCGACACAGCTGCCAGACCGACTCATCCCCTTCAACCGCCAGCAGCGATCCTTTGCTAATTTCAACCTTTTCCAACAGCGCAGCACGTAGGTTACAGCGTTCGAAAATCGCGCCGACCAGCGTCAGCGACCGCAGAACGATGCCGCTGAGCGTGCAGTGTGAAAAAGAGCAATTCTCCAGCGCGCCGCCGTTAAAGACCGTATCCTCCAGCACGCTGCGGCCAATCATGCAGCCCAGCCAGCGCGTCTGCTCGCTCTGAAACGTTATGGCCCTGACATTATCGAAGCTGGCTTGCTCCAGACGCGAACGCTCAATATGGACCTGCTGCATTACGCAGTCGCTGAACCGGCTCTTGTGCAGCGTACAGTCCCGAAAAATGGCGCCATCAAAGGTGCAATTTTCAAACTGACAATATTCAAACCTGCAGCTATTCATGACGGCCTTTGAGAAGGTGCAATCGATAAACTGGCATTGCTGAAATACCTTCTTCTTGAGATGCAGGTTTTCCGCTGACTGGCAGGTGAAAATTTCGCCCTCAATGCGTTCGGCTGGCGTATCGGCAAGCAGATAGAGCACTTTCCGGTTTGTTTCAGGAAATGTTTCCCAGTCTATTTTTTCCATTTCAGGCTTATCCTTTTCCCGTCCATGCAGCTGCTGCTCATCAATTTTTTCGCGCAGAAACTGATAATGCGCCACATAATCATGCCGTGGGCCTGGCTGGTAACAGAGCGAATCAGGCGCATGTGCTGCCGTTGAAATCACGTTCATACCTGAGCCAGAAGGCATCAGATCGAGATCGTAAAGCGATTCGAAATCGCTGGCTTTAGCCGATGCCCGCCGTTCTGCCACCTGTTGGAAGTGCGCGTCACTGCGCGGCGCATCCAGTGAATCCAGCGCGCACATAATGCTGAGCAGAGGTTCATGCAGCAGATAATCCAGCGGCAGCTGTCCGGTAAAAATTACCAGTCCCATTGCGTGATCGGGGAGCAACCAGACGGTTTTGCGCTGCAGGGGTAAGGATGTCAACCGGTCAGGCGCGCGCTTCTCGCGGTAGAACACCCGCGCCTGCACCTTCGGCAACCGCCCCTCGATTTTCTCTCCCTGAGGACGAAAACCGGTAAGGGAGAAGGCGAGATCGTCAGGCCACGTTTCGCTGCTGCTGCACTGTTCCGGCGGCGCCAGCTGGAAAAAACGTCGATCCAGCGACGACGGGTAGCCGGGAAACAGCGTCTCCAGATAGGCTTTGCCCGACATCTGAGGCGCAACCTTATCCAGCAGGCTCTTGCGCGACTCAAAATACTGCGGCACCGGCCCCGGAGAAGCCAGCGGCGCAGCGGGCTGAGACCGGCCTGCCATCACCGGCATCAGCACAGGCGACAGACCATCCAGGTATCCGCGCCCCAACGGGTTTGCGGCACATCCTTCTCCGCCAAAGCTTTGCTTGTGGTCCAGCGGCATCGTGGTGAAAGGCTGCACCTGTACCGTGCTACGCTGCGACTCCCCCTGAATGCGCCATTTCCGCGTCAGCTCGCCCAGCGTTACCGACGCATCAAGCAGGGTGACGCTTGTGCCTGACACAGCATGTCCCGCCAGCAAAAATTCTGCGCAGGGCTTGGGTTCCGCTAAATCCAGTACCCGAAATGACATGGGCGCCTTCTGCCAGGCGCTCCAGATGTCCGCTTCATGCGCAAAATGTTGCGTATCCGAGAGATAAAAACCCGCAACAACGCTTATCCCTAAATGGCTTTGCTGACCAATCTGGTAGCGTCCATTGAGAAGAATAAGCTGCTGTGGCTTGATGATCTGCATAAATTACCTTTAGTTAATAAGCAGAATGCCAACATTGCGGCTTTCATAGTCCGTGTTATTAATAACCGACCCGTTATTAACGATTTTAGTCAGCATGTTTCCCACATACATACCGTAATTTTCATTACGCACGCCAACAATGCTGACCTCAGCGGCATTGATGTTCAGAAAGTTTCCCATGCGCACGGTATTAATACCGTAAAGCTCCGTATTAATACCCACGATGCTATTCTTCACCCCAACCATACTGTTTTTGTTCAGAATGGCGCTGTTATCCATACCGATGAAATCATTATTTACGCCGGTGAAAGCGGATTTAAATCCGGTTAAACTTTTTTCGGTTACCGTCAGATCGATCTTCAGGCCAGTAATATTGTTGTCCATGCCGCTGAAGGTCGTATCGACAACGTTGAAATTGGTTTTCATTCCGTTAACATGCGTGCCAACCGCCGTAAAGGTGGTATCCATGCCAAGCACGGAGGTTTTCATGGCGATAAATTCAGCATCCACCATTTTTACACTGGAGTGAATACCGGTAATATCTTTTTGAATATTGGTAAGATGCACCCCCAGTCCCGTCACCTTAAAACGCAGGTTGGTGTAGTAATAATGATTATTAAATAAACAATAATAATCATTGGTCACCCGGTCGAAGCGGTTATTATCCACCCAGATATCCAGATTGTGTTCGACGGTATTACGCATATCCCGTTCGGCATGGATAATGACCTTTTCCTCGCCGCGATCGTCAACCAGGGTGATCTCGTTCTGGTTCTGCGGCAGCCCATGCTGTAGCGAGCGTGACTTAATACCCGTATGGCCAATCTGCTTCGGCAAATCATAGGGAGGCGGATTTTCACCGTTATAGACAATCCCCGTCACCAGCGGGCGGCTTAAATCCCCATCCACGTAGGTGATTAATACCTCCTGCCCTACGCGCGGCATGGCGATCATCCCCCAGCCTTTACCGGCCCAGGCCTGAGCGACCCTGACCCAGCACGAGCTGTCCTCTTCGGTGGTTTTGTAGCGATCCCAGTGAAAATGAACGCGAATACGCGCGTGCTTATCGGTATAGACTTCAGAACCCGGCGGCCCCACAACCGTGGCGCTTTGCAGGCCGGAAACGGCCGGAGGAGGGGTCAACATGCGCGGGCGATTGGGCACGTCATCATTCAGCGCGATAATTTTACAACTCACTTCGCTGCGCGCCGCCAGTCCGCTGGCGCTGTCGTCGCCACCCTGATCGTAGGTGTAGTGCGCTTCAATCAGCTTAAACCCGCGATTACGGGTTGCATCGGGATGCCTGGTCAGCGTAAAGGCGTAGCCTGGCCTCAGACCGAGCACGTTGCTCTCTCCCTGGAGCAGTTGGCGTTCGCTCTGCATCATTTGCAGGCGCAGGCGGGCCAGTTTTTCCCCCTGCGACGTATCGCTGTAGCCCGTCGCATAGTCGTACCACTCAAGGCGGACCCGCGACAGACCGCTTTCCGGCGCCTCCTGATCGACCTGAAGGTTATTGCCCGGATGAAGGTAGTCGTAATCGCGCAGCACCACTTCGTTTGGCCGCACTTTTCTGGAGCGATGGATCGCCTGAATGCCCTCCTGAAGCCCGTCGGTGGTGTTTTCCAGAAACGGAATGCGGTCGTAGCCATCCGGCATTTTTTCGAACTTCTGGCGATCGGTGATCACCATAATATCTTTGTCTTTTCCCTCAGCCTGACTATATTCGTAGCGGAAGTAGTACCAGATCCCCTCTTCTTCCAGAAGACGATTAATAAAGTTCAAATCACTCTCTTCAAACTGTGCGCAATATTCACGCCGCGCGTAACTGTCATCAAGCTCGACAGAAAACTCAGCTATCGCGCTATAATGTGAGAAAACCTCCTCAACAATTTCGCTGACGTTTTTATCCTGAAAGATACGACAGTTGCGATTCTGGCTTAAAAACCAGAGCCAGCTGCTCATCTCCAGCTGATAAACATATTTATTGCCGTTGGGTTTAAGATCGTAGCCTGCGGTCACCCATGCTGAATAGAGCCGCGTATTGAAATAGGGCAGGTTATCCACGTCGTCAGCAAGCGCATTAAAAAAGGCAGGTTGACCGTCACTGTAACCGACATAGATAGCGATTTGCTCGCCGAGCAGGTCGTCAAGATCCACCACATCAGGGGATTCAAAATCCAGAATAAAGCTCTGGCAATGGGAAAGCCCTTCTTTGGTTTCGAGCTTAATTAAGCGCGCTTTGACGCTAAAAAGTTTTTCGTTTGAGTAATTAAGGAAAAACTTACGGTCGATAATTTCCGCCAGTTCGGACATTACTCCTCCTTTAATAAAAATAAATGTATTCACGTTCCTGGCCGCTCTCATCGTTAAACAGGAACATGTTTTACACCGCGTGCCTTCTCCGTCAGGCAAAAGCCATACTTAACTCTGCGTTTTCCAGAACCAGATGAATATATTTCGTCTCTTCTTCTCGCTTCTGGCGCCGCAATAGCTCATTACTGATCGCGGGCAGAATCGTCTGGCGCAGTAAATCCTCTACGGCACGGCCGCTGTTCGGATGGCCAGTTGTTTGGGCAGCCACCCAGTGCGTCACCGCGTCATCGAAAGAAAACTCCGCCGACAGATTATCTTTCAGACGCTGGCGCAGCGCGTTCAGATGCTTGTTCGCTATCTGTCTGAGCGCCTCTTCATCCAGCGGCCAGTAAGGAATGATGTGCATTCTGGCCAGCAGCGCGGGCGCAAACTTGCGCTGTAGCGCGTCGTGCAGCAGAGGACGCAGCGTCGCCAGCGGCATCGTCGGCTGCTCGCTCAACGCCCGCTCTATTTCAGACGCCCCCTGATTGCTGGTTAACAGGATAAAGCAGTGACGGAAACTGATGATTCTCCCCTCGCCATCCTCCATCCAGCCCTTATCAAACACCTGATAAAACAGGTCATACACATCCGGGTGCGCCTTGTCGAATTCATCCAGCAGGATCACCGAATAGGGCTGGCGCCTGACCACCTCGGTGAGTTTTCCGCCCTGTCCGTAGCCGACGTAGCCGGGCGGCGCGCCCTTCAGCGTGGAGACCGTGTGGGCCTCCTGAAACTCGCTCATGTTAAAAGTGATCAGATTATGCGCGCCGGCATAGAGCGCTTCTGCCAGCGCGATCGCCATTTCAGTTTTGCCGGTGCCGGTGGGGCCGGCCAGCATAAAGACGCCCAGTGGACGTTCGGGGTGCTGAATACCCGCACGGCTGATGCGCACCGCCTGAGCGATATCGCGCACGGCGGCCGGCTGGCCGAAAACGCGCGCCTCAAGATGCTTTTCGAGCTGTAGCGCGTTGTTCAGATCATCCTGTAGCATGCGGCCAGAGGGGATGCCCGTCCAGTCGGAGAGCACCTCTGCCACTACATGCTCGTCTACCCACGGATGCACCAGCGGTTTCCCCTGCTGAACGCTGTTCAGCGTCTCCAGAACGGGCAGGATGTCGCTATTCTGCTGCTGGCCCTCCTCACTCAGACGGGCAACCAGCTGCCGCTCCTGCGCGCAGCGATCCTGTAGCGTGGCAATGGCGTGCTGATTCTCCGCCATTGCTCGCTGTAACCAGCTGAGCCGTTCCTGAACATCGCCACCCAGCGGGATTTCGGCATTCAGCGCCGCCACTTCGGCGCCCTGCACGTTCAGCGACGCGCCCAGCATCTCAATCGCCTGCGGCATTACGTGCTGGCTGAGCGAGACGCGTGCGCAGGCGGTATCCAGCAGGCTAATCGCCTTATCCGGCAGCTGGCGGGAGGGAAGATTACGCAGCGACAGTCTGACCGCCGCACGGATGGCCGCATCGCGGATTACCACGCCGTGATGCCGCGAAAAGGCTGGTGCGATGGCGCGCAGCATAATCACCGCCGCCTCTTCATCAGGCTCGCTGACCAGCACGCGCTGAAAACGACGGGTCAGCGCGGCATCAGGCTCAATAAACTGCTTATACTCTGACCAGGTTGTGGCGGCGATCATACGCAGTGCACCGCGCGCCAGCATGGGTTTGAGCAGGTTTACCGCATCGCCGGTTCCCGCCTGACCGCCGGCGCCTACCAGGGTATGCGCTTCGTCGCAGAAGAGGATCACCGGGGAGGTTGACTGGCCGATGGCGTCGATCAGGGCCTTCAGGCGCGACTCAAACTCGCCGCGCACGCTGGCGCCCGCCTGCATCCTGCCCAAATCCAGCGAGAGCAGCCTGGCACCCAGCAGTGGCGGCGGCACGTCGCCGCTAGCGATCTTACAAGCCAGCGCCTCCACAACAGCGGTTTTACCCACGCCCGCCCCGCCCACCAGGATAGGGTTGTTCTGGCGACGACGCAGCAGAATGTCTGTCACCTGGCGCAGCTCGCTGTCGCGGGCGACCACGGGATCAATCTCCCCATCCCTCGCCTGCTGCGTCAGATCGCTGCACCACTTGTCCAGCGTTTCATCGCTTTTCTGCTCGCTGTTGCCCATCACGGCATCAGACGCTCTGACCGCGTCCTGCTGCTCGATGGAGTCGTTCAGGGTGGTCTGGAAGGTTTCCAGCACCTGCGGCACCGGCAGTTTCCTGAACTCATCGCTTAGCCTGTAGAGCCAGCGCTGAAGGGTGGCGTCCTGCAACATGCCTAACAAAATATGAACGGTGCGCACCGCTTCGCTGTCATCGAGCATCTGGCTCATCAGCAGACCGCGCTCAACGGCCAGCTCGAGTCGGGTGGAGAGATCCTGCGCCGCGTTCACCCTGGTCGGCATGTGCTGTAAAATGTTATCCAGCTGTTCATTCACCCGCGACAGGTTAATGTCGTAGTGGGCCAACAGCATCGGCAGATCGCCATTTTCTTGATCCACCACCACTTTCAGCCAGTGCTCAAGCTCAACATATTCGTGCCTGAAGGTACGGCATAATTTGGTCGCTTTCACCACGGACTGATAGGCAAAATGGCCCAGTCGTGAAAATAATCTTTCTCGCTGATACACCTGTGATTCCTCAATTTTATATACTTTGCTGAAATACTTTCTGTGTGTAGTATCCCTGCCTGGTTTTTAACCAACCATTTTGGCTCAGTTTTGCGCGGCCTAATTGGGCAGACATCTCTTCATGCGTATTAATCACCAGATCAACATCAAACATAAGCTGGCTCCCTACGTAGTTGCGGCAGATGGCCAGCAGCGCTGCCAGTCTCTCGCCGCCAGGCTGGAACGCCGGATAATCGGACGCTGTGAGCGGGCCAACCTTGATCTTGATTGAATGCTGGGTGTCGTAAAAACGCTGTCCGACGCGCGTCTGACCCAGCCTCGCCATGCGCTGGCGCACGGCGCCTTCGCCGTCGTCAATCCAGCGGGCGAAGCGCGGCGTCAGGCGACACGGCAGGTCGAAATAGTGCGTCAGGATAAGGCCCAGCGACTTTAACCCCCTGCGATCCGGCAGATAGGCGCCTGCAAAGCGGGTACGTACCCGACGAACATGTTCATTTTCAGGAACGTATTCCTGTACGCCGCTCAGGTGGTGAAGATGGCCGAGGAAGGCGTTGCCGCCTGGCCGCTCATGGCTTAGCGCGACGTTTAACTGCGCCCAGGCGCGATAATGCAGCACCGCCAGCCGCTGGCTGAGCAGCGCCATAAACGCCTGAAACGCGCTGTTGCGCCGGTTGAGCCACTCCAGGCGAGCGTGCTCAGTGACGTGTACCGGCAGCGGGCCATAGGGGGCAAACAGACCGAAGTGACGGCAGTTAATAACAACGCTGCGCGGCCGTCCTGCCTGCTGATATTGCTCGACCCCGACCACTTCGCGCGGGGCGAACGCCATATCCGCGGGCTGAACGATGCGTAAGTCAACCGCACTACGCTCACCGGGATCGCCCAGTCTTACTCCCAGCTCGCCGTCGCGCTCAAGGCGTCGCAGCAGCTCGAAAAAATCAAGCCGGTTTGAGAGGCCCGGAAACGGGCGGATCGCCTCATCCTGCGGCGGCGGCAGCCCCACCCGCCTTACAGCATCAGCGCTCATCAACCGGCCCCCATTCGGCAACCGCTTCGCCGTCAATAGAGAGGGCCGTACGTAGGGTCTGATTCAGCTGGCAGTACTCCGTCAGAGCATGGTGGAGCAGATGGCCGAACAGAAAAGCGCCCCGATCGGCATGGTGCTCCGCCTGAACGTTTACGTGCGCTCTTAACCCCCGGTTCCATGCAATCGGCCCAGGGCGGGTATCGTGCTCAAAGCAGGGCACGAATGCGGCCTCATCCAGCCCGGCGATGCGCCGCCGCTGACTGGCATCCCCCGGCCATGCGAAAAGCGTCAGCCAGTGACGTATCAGCGGCGCGCAGTTGCTCACCTCTGGCCGGGCGTAACGTAGCGGATTAACTGACATCATCTGAATGGCCTGCCACGCCCGATCCTGATCCGGAAGCGGACGCGGTATCGACGGCATTCTTAACAGCGTTTGCCGGGCCGGAATGACCATCTCTACCTGGATGGAAGGCTTTTGAAGCTGTTCCGGACGCAGGTGCCGATCGCACACTTTTGCCGTTACCGACAGCGTGGTGACATCAGCCAGATCGATACCGGACAGACCCGGCGAGAGTATGATAAATAGCCCTTTCTGGGCAAAATGGCTCTTTTCCTGCTGACGGGAAACCGCCAGTTCGCGATGCCTTACCGCGCAGGCGGCAGAGTGGTGGTGCCGGTCAAACTGCGCCTCTATCGGCAGCATCGAAAAATGGACGCTGCTGCCATCCTTCATAACGCCTTGCACCGATTGAAGATGATGGATCTCATAACGGCCCGGATTAAGGCGATCGACGATCACCTGCTGTTCAGTGCGGTCAGCATCGACGGCGATCGGGTCACAACGGCGCGCGGCGAGATTGATAACTGGCGTGGCGAAAAGCTGGAAGTCCCCGGCATCGATGCGTCCCAGCAGCGTGCCAGGCGCGCTATTGAGCAGAAAAAGCATTTCGAACTCATGCGCCGTGCCGCTGCGGGTCAGAAAATCCTTCAGCCCGTCAATCTCCACGCCATAATAGCGTGAGGGTGCGGCGAAATATTCGCGCATCAGGCGACTTCCCGGCAGCTCGCCGACGCTCATCGGCAGCAGCGCCTCCTCGTCACGCACGCCGGCCAGCCGTAGCGCTTGAGCAGGCAGCGTGGCGACAACCGGCGCTGCCTTCGCGCCTGACCACAGAACCACCTGCCGGCAGCGATTGAGTAAGGTCTCCAGCAGCGCATTGGCTCGCTCGTCATCGCCGGCAAGGGTCAAAGAGAGGGGTGCCAGGTTCAGCCTGTGCAACGCTTTGACTCCGCGCGTAGTCAGCCTCAGGCGAATGCAGGCCTCGGCCTGCCCGGCTAAACTGCTCACGGCAGGCGGCAGCGTGGCCGCCACGTTGCTGATACATTCGGCGAGCGTAATAGCCAGCGGCTCAAGCTGAAGCGCCCGCCCGGTAGCAAAGCTGGCAGATTTGTTTTTCAGCGAGTCATCTGAAAGCGTCACTTTGCTGCCGGCAGGGATAAGCACCGGCGCCTGCCACAGCGGCGAGGTAAAGTCCGGTGAAAAGGCGACCGTCGCGATGGCCGGCGTGGGCGTGTGCCACAGCGGCGCCAGACGGGAAAGCATCTGTAATGCAAACTCAGGATACTCATTGTCGATACGCTGATGCACGCGCGCGCTGAGAAAGGCGGTGCCTTCCAACAGGCGCTCCACGAAGGGATCCTGAATCCCGCCTTCATGAATACCGAGCTGCTCCGCGACCTGCGGATGCTGTCCCGCAAACTGGCGTCCGGTTTCACGCAGGTAGCGTAATTCTTCATTGTATAACGCCAGAAAACGCGCATTCAGCATGAACGAACCTCGATCTTACAATACGCGTATCGCGCCGCAGGAATAATCCAGCGCAATACGCAGGTTTACCGGCTCCGGGCCGCTGGTAAAAAGCCCGATACCATAAATATCAAAAAGGATGGCCAGTACGGCACGCTGTTCACTGCTGGACAATGGAACCACCCTGATGCTGTCCGGAATAAGTCTTGGTTCAAAGGTTGAAATAATCTTTTGAATATGTTTAGCCAGTAAAAGAGGTTCTACGCTTACGGGTATACGTTTACTTAATGATGGCAAACCATAATTAATAACAGATGTCATACAGTGCGCATATTCAGATAATTTAAGATCGGCGCTGCGCGAAGCATCATTTAATAAAAACTCAATGTCCCGTAGTATCATCTCATGCCAGTTTTTTTTCTTATTCTTATCGTACTTCAACGTTAGCTTATCGAAGAGCGCAGGCGGTGTTGCTTTCATACATAGCCAGATCGGTTTTTCAGGCTGCCGGAATGGCAGCCTGAGTTTATTATGCAGGATATTTCTTGTTGCCCACGAAGTCCCAGCCGCCCGTAACAGGCGCGCCCATTTTGCCATCCAGCGCCTGTTCAAAGTACTCGATCTGGTATTTGCTGAAGCGCATGCCGACGATCTCGGTTGGCAGCACGGCGTCAATTAGTGCTTCGCCTTTCACCGGCACCATATTGCCCGCAAAGCTATAGGAAGAGATCAGGCAGTCAGAGAAGGTAATAAGCATATATTTCTTCTGGCCATCGCCTGATTTACGGCACTCCAGCTGAATTTTATCAATGTGTTTGCCTGAAGAGCAGAGTTCTGAAAGCACCGGCGAGGCCTTACTGGCCAGCATCAGGAACTGAAACTCTTTCGGATCGACTTTACCGCCGCCGCCGCCGTTGCCTACGCCCAGGCGGGCCGAGTTTTCCTGCAACCAGCGCCAGCCCTGAACCTGAATCCACTCTTTCTTTTCAGCGTCTTTCGATTCCCCTTTAACGCCCTCGACTTTTAAATAATAGTCAACGGCGCCCGCAATATTGCTGTTAAAACTTGCTGTCATTTAATACTCCTTTTTTTACATTAACTATGCCTGATATCTCGGCATCCAATAAACTTAACGACTACAACGGAGAAACTTCATAAGAGATAAACTTTTTAATAGTGTGATTAAAATTACTTTCCGCCGTCACCGCGCGCAGAGGGTAATTTAGAAACCAGGCGAAGCGAAACGGTAACCCCTTCCAGCTGATAATGCGGCCGCAGAAAGAAATGCGCGCGATAATAGCCCGGCTCTTCTGGCACCTCCTCCACATGCACTTCGGCCGCTGATAGCGGACGTTTCGCCTTAGTTGCCTCGCTGGAAAAATCAGGGTTGCCGTCGACATAATTCATCAGCCAGTCATTCAGCCAGGACTCCATACTGTCACGAGAGCTGAATGAGCCGATTTTGTCGCGCACAATACATTTCAAATAGTGCGCGAAGCGGCATGTGGCGAAAATGTAAGGCAGCCTGGCTGAGAGTTTGGCATTGGCCGTCGCGTCAGGATCATCATACTGCGCCGCCTGATGCAGCGTGCCGGAACCGATAAACGCGGCAAAGTCTGAGTTTTTGCGATAAACCAGCGGTAAAAATCCCGCTTCGCTCAGCTCATTTTCACGTCTGTCGGAGATCGCTGTTTCGGTTGGACATACCAGCTCATAGCTCCCTTCATCCGACGGGAAAGTATAAGCCGGTAGATCATCCACGCCGCCGCCTGACTCGATGCCGCGAATACGCGAACACCAGCCATACTGGTGGAAGGCGCGATTGATATTCACGCCCATCGCGTAGGCCGCATTGGCCCAGGTAAAGTCGTCGACGTTTTCCGGATGTACCTGCTCTTCAAAGGCAAATTCGTCAACCGGATTACTGGTGGCACCATAGGGCAGGCGCGACAGAAAGCGCGGCATCGTCAACACCAGATAGCGCGAGTCGTTGCTTTCGCGCAGGCTACGCCATGCTGCATACTCCGGCGTGGTAAAGATTTTGCCAATATCTCTGGGGTTGGCCAGTTCGTTCCAGTTACTCATCTGCATCAGTGAAGGCGAAGCTGATGAAATAAACGGACAGTGCGCCGCCGCCGCGATTTTCGCCATTTCAGTCAGTAGCGAAACGCTCTGCTGGCTGTGATCGAACTCAAAGTCGCCAATCAGGCAGCCAAAAGGTTCGCCACCGAACTGACCATACTCGTGCTCATAAATCTGCTTGAAGATCGGGCTTTGGTCCCAGGCCGTACCGCGATAGCGACGCAGCGTTTTACTCAGCTCATCCTTGCTGATATTCAACACCCGCGTTTTAAGCTGCTCGCTGTTATCGGTATTGGAAATCAGGTAGTGCAGCCCGCGCCAGCTTGACTCCAGCTTCTGGAACTCTTCATTGTGCAGAATCTCGTTGACCTGATCGCTGATTTTTTCGTCAATCTCGGCAATCAGCGACTCAACCGTCAGCACCACGTCGCGGCTGACGGTGGTTTGATTGGTGCTGGCGTAGTCCATTAACGCGTTAACGGCGCGACGAACCGCATCGCCCGCTTCATCCGTGCGGGGACGAAAAGAGCGCTTCAGAATATCGTCCAGCGCGTCATTCGTCTCGTCCAGATATTCTCCGGCGAGCGCATCGGAAATTGTTGCCTGCATCTTTTCCATTACGCCTCCTCGCCCGATTCATCGCTCACGGCTTTCTGCTCAAAAGGCAGCGGATTGCGCTTTCCGCTCGCGTTACGCTGCAGGAAAGCGGGATCTTCCAGCAGCATTCTGACCACCTCTTCCGCGCTGGCCTTACCGTCCATGTAAGAGATCAGTTCAGCCAGCCGCGAACGGGTTTCCAGCAGACGGCTCAGCGCGGGAACATTGCTGGCCACGGCGCCGGGGGAAAAATCTTCCATCGACTCAAATTCCAGCTCCACATTGAGCATCTCGTCGTCGTCAGTTAGCGTGTTATTAACATTGATCGCCACGCGAGGTTTAATGGCGCGCATGCGCGCGTCAAAATTATCCTGATCGAAGGTCAGAAACTTACGCTCTGCTACTGGCATTAGCGGTTCAGCGCGATGGCCTGATAGATCGGCCATGACGCCGGTCACAAACGGCAGCTCAATCTTTTTCTGAGCGCCATAGACTTCAACGTCATATTCAATCTGAACGCGCGGTGCGTTATTTTTGCCTATAAACTTTTGTGAACTAATATCTTTTGCCACGATCCTCTCCCAGCCAGGTTATGACTGATGTGTTCCGATAAATTTAGCCAGCGTGTCTGATGCTTCCGGCATGAGCTCTTCTATAATTTCGCCAAACTCCATACCGATCATTTTTTGTGAGCGCCGAATAAAAATGGGGGCCGGATGACTGGGTTCATATGTTTTAAAATAATCGATAATTTTATCGAGCATTAAAATGGCATCCTGCCTGCTTTTAATTTTTCCTTTACCCGAAATTAGTGAAAGCGCAGTGTCCTCATCAACACTGTTTTCAACCGTTTCATCGCGCTCTTTCGATAAAAGTTCCGCCAGCTGCACGTGTGTTTTCGACAGCAGGCTGCGTAATCCACGACAGTCGAGCTGATAATCATCGCTGTGCTGATTAGCGTAGTGTTCAATACGCGTTAAGGCTTCAGCGCAGAAAAGAAGCTGCGCCAGCAGCGCCGGGCACCCCTGTTCCTGATAGTTTTCAGTGGCTTTCTCCAGAATAACAATCAGTTCTGAAAAAGAGACCGCCGCGTCGCCCTCTTGCGCCAGCGTTTGCACCAACCCGCCAAAGGTCAGACTCTGCCCTGATGCCAGCCGTGCCGCTTTCAGCTCGCTCATACAGGCGCCCGCCGAGAGCCAGCCCAGTGCGGCAGCGTGGCTACAGCCAGCCGGCTCATCAGGTATGTGAGGGTAGAGACGCTCTCCGCGGGCAAGCAGCGAATCAATTTCCCGCAGGGTTTCATAGAGCGCGGCCACGCCCTGCGTGCGCAAATCGGCGCGCAGTCGCCACATCATTACGCGCAGGTCTTTGCAAACGGCAAGCAGCCGTGAACACTTTTCGCTGATATCGCTCCAGTTAATTACGCTGTTATTTTCCGGCGCATCAACCGGGCTATCCGCACTGTCGTAGCCTGAGAGTAATAATAATATTTCATTGTAGAGTGGATCGTATTCCACCCCATCCTCTTCATTAAATAAAATCTCTTTCATTTTTTAGCCTCAGGGACTATTTCGCGGTGAAAACCCGCTATTATCGATGCATTACTTGTATTAATAAATTATCTATCGCCCCCGCCATAATTCCTATTAAAAGCAGGATAAATACTCTTTAACACAGAGGAATACCACCTTGACGAAATTAGTCGTAGCGCAGAGAGAAAGTCGCATTGGCGGTAAAGTCGCCGGGCGTCACCTTCATGTTTGAAAGCCCCCGAACATAGACCAGAAAGGGCAATACATTTTGTCCGACGACTAAGGGAATTGAAGAGGAGAAGTCGTTAATAGTGATTGCCGTCTCATCCTTATTCATCAGATGCAGCGCAATGCCCGCCGCTTCTCCGCTTACCATGATACCGCCAGGCGACGCCGCCTCTTCTTTTCCAGCAAAATAGACCTTTACGGCATTATTTGTAGCGCTGCTACAGTTCAGAACGATATCAAAAGGGACCGGCTTGCCTTTGCCATCATTACGCTTCAGCTCGTAAGTCGAGGTGTAGCCCATATCGACATTAAAATCTTTGGATACCCCATCTACCAGGCAGGGCTGGGCCACCATGCGTCCGGAAAAAAGGACCTCGCCGCCGGTTACGTCAATGCTGGCCTGCGCGCCCTGCGTAAAAATGAGTGCAGCCAGGACCCAGAAGATCCTGCGGGAAATAGTCATCGTGTCTCCTTAAGGAAATGAGGCAATTACCGTCGCTGAGGCAGAGAAGTCACCGGGTTGCAGCGCTGCATCCGCAGCCGCGACAGGGGCAGCACGCAGCGACCAGGTACCTTTGGAATCGGGCATTCGATAGTTCTTATTGGGAATAAGCTGGCTGCCGTCGTCATTGACCACTTTTATATTTAGTTTATCCACGTTGGTTTTGAGGTAATCTTCAGCAGTGCTGGCGCCTTTCAACATCAGGTTTATCGGATAGACCTCACCTTCTTCTTTATCAAAGACGCCGCCCTTACATTCGTAAGCCACAGGCATCGCCTTCTGCCACCGGTTCCCGTCGAGACCGTCAGTGCCGATCTCGCCAAAATCGACATCGATAATTTGCCCCAGGTTGAATTCGCATTTTTCAGGCACGCCTAGCACATCAGATTTTATTTGCAAAAGAAAAAGCGCTTCATCACCGTATGCCGATCCAACGCTACTGTGGCGAGCGTAAATTTTAAAGAAGTTGACGTTATTCAGTTCCACGCCGTTAATCAGGGACTTATCCAGGCGATAGGTCACTTTTCCATGTGAAACGGTACCAACCGGGTGGTCTGGCTGCAAGGTATCGCCGCTGTTAAGGCATTGATACTGAGGATCTTTGTTATCCACATCTATAAAAGGAACAGTTTCAAAGCCGTTATGGTGGCCATCAATCAACACTTCGACTTTAACAGAAATATATTCATTTAATGAAATGAAGCCGTCCGATTTAGTTGGACCGAACAAACTTTCAGTTTTGTAATAAATCGATCCCTTTGTACGTATTGGCCCATTCGGGCAATAAATATAGGCGTGGTATTGGGTTTCCGGATGCTGCCACTCTTTTATGACTTGTGTGCCAGGCACATTGCTAGTGAAATCGCCCTCATTTAATGAAACCTGAATAGTTTGCATGCCTGCCTGTAAACGTACCTCGCCCTGCTCATAGCTCCAGGCTGGCATACAAAATAAGAATAAAAACAGTGCCATGAGACGGCGGTTTATTTTATTTTTAATCACTGTCGATCGCCTTTAAAAATAATAAACATTTATATTAACAATGGTATCAATGTATCCGGCCTGAACGTAATCCTGCGTGGCCTCCACGCTGGCATTGAAATTCAGCGTATTATCGCCGGGCGATAAAAAGAAGATATTCGAGCCATAGTTCAGCGACATATCCCTGCTTTTTGCGTCCGTTAATCTCAGCCCCACGCCTCTTGCGCCATTAATTCTCAACAGGTCATGATTAAAATCATCAGGCGTTCCGCTTAATGAGAGGGCAACTGAGCGCTCTCCCTGCGACCAATGATTTTTCGTGGTAATGCTCGCCTCTGGCGGATACGCATGGGCGCCGGCTAAACAATCTTTAAAGTGCAGACTGAAGTGTACATTTTGGCTGCGATCGCCCCGGTGGCGAAATTTATTACCGCTTACGCTACCCAAATCTATGGTCTGCTCTTGTGACTCCACGGCTAACGTACAGGCCGAGCTCATCAGTGAGCCGGTAAAATTCACCCTTGCCAGTTGAGATATTTCGTCGCGCGGCTGCGCGACATCTTTAATTGCCTGAGCGCTGGTAACACCGCCGGCACAGATGAGAGAGGTCGCCCACAGCAGACCAGATGACATTTTCTTTTTCATTACTGTTCTCCCTGGTCTATTTCTTCAACGTATCAGGCAGGCACACATTATTGGCGGAACAGCTGAACATCAGCTCTGGCTGACCGCCATAGTCGTTGATATAGGTCATTACAAAACGATCAGGAAGCCGATCCGACAGCGTGACCGACTGATGTGATTTAGGCGCGATCATAACGCTGTCGAAGCCGCGGATATGACCACCTCCCTGCTTCTGACTACGCCGCATCAGGCTGCTTAATGTAATGTGATAAGGCGTGGGATTCTCAATAGTGATGCCGGTTGCTGTCTTTTTAACAATCAGCGCCTCCTGCCAGATGGTATCTTTTTCGGCAATAATCGATATTGGCCGGTAGAACAGCTTCATTTGCGATTGCAATGCAATTTGCAATACGTTTGCTTTATCAGATCGCGGCGGGATCTCACGTAAGTTAAAATAGAAAAGACTCTCTCTGTCCTGAGGAAGCTGCGCAGCCAGCTGCGAACGGGTAATACGCACCAGGCTGCGCTCGCCGCCGTTAATCCGCTGTATGGGTGGGATAACCATTAATGGCGAGGTAACCTTTTTATGATCGCTGTCCTCAAGCCACGCCTGAGCTAAAAAAGGCAGCGATTTATTGCCGTTATTGACGTTCAGACTCACGGAGTTCTGATCGCCGTTGAATATAATTCGCGTTCGATCCGGCGTTAACGCTGCCTGGAGGCTCGTACAGCAGAAAAATAATGCCAGCGCCAGAGATTTAGTAAAATAAATAGGGTTCATCATTGTTCTCAATATCTCAATATTTTATTCACAGGGTAAAAGAAGCTGAGACAGGCTCTGATAATTAGCCGGAATAGTTATTCGGCACTGTTTTTTTCCTTCCCAGGCAACATCAAGTTTTTCCTGCTGCTTAACGCCTGACAGATAGACGGTGCCATCATCATTGACGACGGAAATTTCGCGTCCGCTTTTATTAACCACAACGGCGCCAAATGGCGGTGCGGTGCCCTCTACCGTTCGCAGGCTGGCAAACATTTTCTCACCTCTGACAACCTCAAATTTGCGATATCCAATCGCCCCCTCCGTCAGCGTTCCTTGCACCACTGCGCGCACCGCCTCCACGTCATAAGGCAGGTTATTCACATCAATACGCGTAGTGGTGTCGTAATAGCTGTTTACGCCGGGTACAACCGCAATACCGAAACGGTTTGTTCTGACGCGACCGTCATCAATTGGCACGTCGCCTACATCGCCCGTATTCACCATAATCCGACTATTGCTGCCTGCGTCACGATGGGCAGCGGCGCCGTATGCCGTTGCGGTTACACCGCCGCGCACTGTACCGCTTAAAGCGGCATAGCTATCCTGCTGCCAGGAGGAGTTAAGGTTCACTGAACCGTAAGGTGAATTGTGGGTGTAATATCCGCTGACAATCCCTTTGCCCTGCTGGTTGACGCCGGTACTCATATTCCAGCTGTTATCCGGATCGGAATAATCACTGAGCGTCGCGCGCTGAGTAATATTATGACGAGATACCTGCGCGTCGTAGCCTGCGCGGCGGCCGCTGCCGATGGGGACAGAAAGATTGATAGCGCCGCCGTACTCGCTACCGCGATACTCTTTGGCTTTGTACGCCATCAGCGAAACCGCAACGTTTTTTATCCTACCGACATCAAAGGTTTTGCTCAGCGTCAAATCCAAACGTCTGCGCTGGCTGCTGTTCCAGTAATGCTGTTGGCTGTAGCTTAAATAGGTCGTCAGCCGCTTTGCCGGATCATCTGACCAGAAAGTTTTGTTGGCAGTAATGACGTAACTCTGTTTTTCCCTGCGTGCATAGTCCTGCGACCGCTCGCCCTGCCTGACGGCAAGAAACTGTGGGAAATCAGAGTATTTACGTTGGGAAAACCGATAGCCGGCAAATGTGATTTGACTGTCATAGTCATCGAAACGTTTAGCATACTGGAGCTGAACCGATAGTCCCGCATCCGTGCCGCCGGCAATCTGCTGCGCCCTGGAGTGAGTAATATCCAGCGACATCGCCCCAAGAGCGTTAAGATTAACCCCGCTACCCAGGTTGAGCGCCTGATAGTTGGTCGAAAGTAACGAGCCACCGTATAACGACCAGGTATTATTCAATCCCCACGAAAAATCGCCGGCGGTCACGCCCGGTCCTTCCATACGGTGACGGAGAGTAGAAGGTACGCCTGCCGACAGGTTATAACGCACCCGTCCGGGCCTTGTCAGATAAGGCAGCGAGGTAGAATTAACATCGAACGTAGAGACGTGCCCATTGTCCTCTTCCACTCTGACCTGTAACTTTCCCCGAATACCCGCGCCCAGATCCTGAATCGTAAACGGCCCGGCAGGAACCGTCGTCTCATACAGGATGCGCCCGTCCTGGAGGACACGCACCGTAGCATTGCTGTTCGCTATGCCACGAATTTCCTGGGCATAGCCGCGCAGTTCAGGCGGCAACATGCGCTCATCATCCCGTAAATTAACGCCGGTAAAGCGAAAATTGGTGAAAACGTCGGATTCAAGATAGAGTTCACCTACCGCAAGCCGCGCGCCAATGTCTGGCAGTGGACGAAAGCCGTAAAAACGATTCCAGCTAAAATCACTGCGATTCTTCAGCCGATTACGGGATGAACTGCCCTGATAATCTGCGCGCAGGCGCCACGCTCCCGCATTCGCGCCGGCGGTGCCATAGCTGCTGAAATTGTTGTAAGAGCTGTGCACCTGCCCAAGGCCATACCGTTTGCCGATTTGCCCGCTCAGGTTATAGTCCAGTAGCAAGCCAGGAATGCCATGCTCCCACTGCTCAGGCGGCACCCAGTTCGGTGACGAATATTTCATCCATGCCTGTGGAATGGTCACGTTCAACTCACCCTGACCAATGCGATTCGATAGGCGGGCGCCTTCAATACCGCTGAGATCGGCGCACTGTTTGTCATGCCAGTAGCGAACGTTGTTCAGCGCCGTGGGTTTAAGCACCAGTTTGGCGACCAGATCGGCAGGAAAGCAGAGCCGTGACTCATCTTTATTGCGTGTATCGGTAAATACGGATATTGAACGCTGACCTAAATTACCGTTATTGACTTTCACGTCTAACAGGTAGTCACCGGGTAAGATATAGTCATCCCTGGAAAAGTGGCTTAGATCGACGCGGCTATGCTCATCGATGTCCAGCACGTCCGTGTTGAATTCTGTTGCTGCGTCAGAATAATGGCTTTTACAAAAAGAGAGGCCAATACAGACAGCAAGCATTTTTTTTCTTGTATTCAGGGACATCATAGAAGAATGTTCGCTTTTCCAGGATCAATATTAGGGTAAAGCTTCATCGCTTATTACCGACAAACATCATATCAGTTGCCTCTGCTCCTCTTTTACCAGCGCCGGTTGTGCATGACGCTATGTTTTTCAGAAACAGACACCACTTATCAATTTATTTGCTTTACATTAAAATTAGCCATGCGTTAACTTCCCTTAACAGAATGACCTTCGCATCCGTGCCTCTTATCTTATACAGAACAATCCCTGTCAGAAAAAAAACATTAGCGCCGTAAAAACCGTACAATTAAGCGGTAATTGTCACGCTCAAACTCCCTGGAGATTTTAATATGCGCATCTGAGACGTTGCTTTATTAATTACCCTGATACAGGATAAACGGTTGTTATGTAATTTGATTTCGCGGCTGATTATCAGCCGCGAACGTAACGAATGTGCAAAAAGCGTTTAATCAATTATTTTCCCTGGTAAGAGAGATTGACTGATGACTCCTTTTCCTCACTCAATACTTCACAATAAGCTGACGGGGGAGTTAATCGTACGATACCAGGAATCCGGTTTGTACGTTAAAACGGCCTGCGGTGACATCAGCGGTATCGTTAATACGTTGTACCTGAGCCTGAAAACGCAATACGTTATCGCCGTTATTGAGGTTGAACGCTGGGGAATCTTCGCCCGGTTTAATGACCGTGTTGTTATCGCTCATGATAGCAATACCGGCACCCTTCGCGCCTTCTGTACCCTGCAGTCCCAGCAGCTCGTCGTTGCCGTTTGCCGGCGAGCCGGTGAACTTCACTTTTGCCGTTTTTTGCGTGCCCAGTTCACAGTCGGTTAGCACGATTGAAAAAGGTGTCCTGCGAACTTCTTCGCCTTTTTTAAGTTTGCTGGCTGTTACCGTACCCAGATCCACTACCTGATCGGCAGAGTCCGCGGTAATGCCGCAGGGAGAAGTGGTAATTGCACCTTTAAAGGTAATATTACCGCCATCAATTGATGATGCTGCTTGTGCACTGCCTGCAGCCATTCCCAGAACGAGTAACAGCGCCGTGATTTTTGTCATTTGCACAACAGTTATTCCTTTTAAATTGTCCAGATTAAACATCTGACGCGCATTGGGGGGCACGCATCAAATACGTGTTTTAAAAGCCTGATAATATTAATTACCACATCGAATTCCCGACATTCACCATGTGGAAATAAGTATTTAACACCCAGAAAGGAAAACAGTTATTTCCCTGTTTTTAATAGCAACAAAGACTTAAAAAAGTTAGTTTGTTACGTTCATTAAGAATATATGTAATGTTCACAAAAGCGCTGAAAGAATTATCAGCACCCCTGATTAAAATGTGAATTTCATTCAAGGCGGAACATAAAATCATGTTTCATGCAGCCAGTAAAGGAAAACGTTTTTACCTTTTCACTTTATTATTTTCCACAAGCTCATATGCTGATAACTATCGATGGGATCGGCCTGTTACCCACAGTAATTTTTCCGATGAAAAATTCCTTCCTGCCGTGCCGCCGGAAAAGAGTCGCAATATTTCATTAGCAGAAAGCCGGCGCGCCATCAGTGCTGACGATCGGCAGCAGGCACCTCAGATAAAAAAGTTAAAAAAACTATTGGCGCTGGAAAAAGCACAAGTGCAGAGGCTAAAACAAAAGCTTAAAAATGAGACTCCGCAAAATAAAGTCTGCCCTGCACCGCTAAACGTCTCTTCTTATTTTTCGAAAATAAAAGGCGAACAAACACTTCTTGCTAATGCAATCCCGGTGTTAAGACCGATATTAACCTTTCTGCCTCTGCTGACTGGCAGCCTGATTTTACCTGATGAAAAAACGCCCGATAGCGTGAGCGGAAGTTCGCTGGCGTTAGCGGATGAAAATAAGATCTCTTACGCATCAGGGGTGGCAATAGGAAAAAATATTTCGCTGATGCAAATTCAGAATAAGATGTTAAATCTCCCCTTTGATAAGAAAACCCTGCTAGCCGGTATTGAAGATTATCTGAAGCAGCGCAGTCTCCTTTCTGAAAGTGAAGTTGACGCGCTTATCGCCAGGCAGGATAACGATCTTGCTCAGGCAAGTCACAACTATGCTCAACGGCAGCATAAAGAGGGTGACCGGTTTATTAAAACGTTTATGCTGCGCCCTAACACAAAGCGCGCAGCCGCTGGCTTCTATTATCGGATTGAGAAAAAAGGAGAAGGAAAAATTATGCCTGATGAGCGGGTCGTCATTCAGGTACGAGAAAGTCTTTCCGACGGCATGGTGATCAATGATATGGCCCGTAACGGTTCATTTATCTCTTTACCGCTTCGCGACTATCCGCCTCTTTTTAAAGACGCTATCACATTGACGGGAAAAAACGGGGTGATTACGCTGGTGGTTCCACCTGAGCTGGCATGGGGCGATCGCGGTTATCCGCCGTCGATTCCACCGGGTGCCACGCTGGTCTATTCGGTTGCACTTATTGAGTCACCCCCCTCTTCCACCGGGTATTAAAAAAATGTGGGCAAACCGCCCACATAAAAGAAACTATCCCTATCTCCCAAAGGCACTCACTACTTACTGACGGTACTCCTTAAAATTTATATTCAATATTCACCCAGCCAGTACGACCCGGCTCAGGTATTTTCTGATCGGTCGAAAAGCCGAACTGCTTATTCCCTGCGCCATTCAGATGCTGTGTGTAATTTTTATTAAACAGGTTATCCAGCCCTACGCCTGCGGTTAACCTTTCGCTGACGTGATAATAAGCATCCCAGCTTAATACACCGAAGCCCGCAGAACGGCCCAGGTCACGCCCGGTTACATTGCCCTTATCTTTAGCCACGCGCCCCTGACTGGCCACACCGCGCCATGAAAGCGTGCTCTCCCACTGATGCTTGCTCCAGGTCAGCGCCATTTTCGCCTCTAATGGCGGCATCTGAGGCAGCGGGCTACGTTGACTGAGGTTTTCTCCCCTAACCCACGCAAGGGCAGACTGCACTTTCCAGTCAGACGCAAAACGCCACGCCGACCCCATCTCACCACCCACCGTCCAGGCATCAATATTTTCTGTGCGCGTCGTCGGAGAGGCGTAATCAAACAGGATGTAGTCGTTAACGCGATTCAGCCAGCCTGACGCCCAGAAATCGAGCTCATTCGTCTGGTATTGTATGCCGCTGTCCCACTGCGTAGTTTTTTCATTTTTGAGCTGCCTGAAACTGGCGCTGCCGGCTTTACCCGAAAAAAGCTCCCAGTAGTCAGGAAAACGTTCGGTATATCCCACGCCGCTCCAGATTTTCACCGGCACGTCGGGGAATGTGTATTCGTAGCGAGCAAAAGTGCCGGGCAGCGTAGCCTGACGCGAGGCATGCTCATTCTGACGCAAATCGCTGGAGTGTATAGAGTCGATACGCACGCCCGTGACCGTTTTGCTGTTCCCGGTTAATATCTTTTGCCACTCGGCAAAGAGACCTGCCTGGCGATAGTCAGCATCGGCTTTCCAGCCCTGCGGCTGTTTTTTTCTGTGTTGACGCTGCTGCGCATCGGCGCCGAAAGTAACCAGCGCATCGTCTTTTTCCCACTCAGCGCTCAGACGCGTGCCGTACACCACACTACCCGGTTCCGATGCCATCTTCATCGCCGGTGGCTTACGCAGCGAAAAGTTATCCATGACGTGAGCGGTCTCGTTGTAATAACTACGCCAGCTGAGTTTGGAAAGATGCTCAGTAAGATCGTTTTGCTCAATTTTCAACGAGGCGCTTTTGCGCTGGAATTTAGAACCGTCCATCGCGCGCCCGGCGTAGCGGGCTTCGCCATCACCGCCACTCAATGCCAGTTCCACCAGCGTTTTTTCTCCCGGCGTCCATCCTGCGGTAACACCGGCATTCCATTTTTTCCACAGCCCTGGAACGCGCGTTCCATCTCCGGATTTATAGTCATCCGCCACGGAGCGGTTAGCGTCCACGTGCAGCCATCCATCCTGATTTCCGGCTGCCATGCTGACATCCTGATCCGCTCGCCCGTTACTGCCGCGCAGCAGGGAAACAGAACCTCTCATTCCCGGCTCTGCAAAGTGCTCCGATGTGCGCTCAAACAGGATAGTTCCGGCTGATCCCATAGGGCCCCACAGAACGGTTTGTGGGCCTTTTACGATTTCCACCAGATCGAAGTTATCCGGCGAAATATAGGAGGTAGGGGAATCCATACGCGATCCGCATCCACCCTGCAGGTTTCCACCATCGGCCAGAATATTAAGTCGTGAACCAAACATTCCACGTAAAACGGAATCGCCGTTGGTGCCGCCATTACGAATCTGGCTAAATCCGGCCTGGGTGGATAATAAACCGGCGCCGTCACTGACGGGCTGCGAATGATATTTCTGTTTTGTGCTGACGAAGGTTTTTCCCGCCTCACCATGGGGCGTTGCCGTAACGGTCATTATCTCTTCTGCATGTAAAAAATTGATCTGCGCAGCACAATACAATGCAATGATACAGGCCAGCTTTTTTGTAGGGAAGCTGGAAGTAGTAAGCGCCATCTTTTATACCTTTTTCTGCGGATTATTTTTATATAATCAAATATCTGAATCAACTTTCGATGCAGAATTATGTTTATTTACGTCAAAAGAAACAATCACAAAGGAGGAAGAATCCACCATGAATTATTGAGAAACTTCTCATATGATAAATTAATCATTTTTTTCTCAGTGATAATTAGGAAAACCCGTATAAATAATAAAAATATCCTGATGCAATACGAGACGCCTTATAGAAAAATATCCCTTACAAAAGATATAATTTCACTTTGCTTTTGCATATTGATTAATAGCCTATTTGAAGGAGGACAGTAGATTGAGTAAACGTATCATCATTGCAGACAAGAGCGCTCTTGTTCGGCGTGGCCTGAGCGCCATCCTGAAAAATATTATATCCACTGGCAAAAATGCGCTTTCGCTGGAGGGAGAAACTGACACGGCATCGGAGCTGGACGCAATGCTTCAAGCCGCACCGGCAGATATTTTGTTAATGGGATTCAGGTTAAAAAAATCTAACAGGTGGTCCCCTCTAAACGAACTGGAAGGGACGCGCCTTATCAAATATCTGAAAAAAAACTGGCCAAATATGGCAATTGTCGTCATATCGCCCTATCTGAACCCGCATATCTATCGCATGATACGAAACGCAGGCGCGCAGGCTTTGATTACACATGACAATAATGAGCAGGATCTTAACGCACTGTTTCAGTCCTTTGCTCAGGGTAATGAGCATGGCAAACAGCGTCTGATCTCCCCGATTTGCCGTAGCCTTTACTCAGGTGAGTTGCTATTGACGCCGCGTGAGACTGACATACTGAATATGCTATGTCAGGGAATGTCCGGTAAAGAAATTGCCGAAAAGACTAAACTCAGTCCCAAAACAATTAGTACCCATAAGAAAAATGCTATGTCTAAGCTCAATGTAAAAAACGATCCTCAACTCTATTTTTTACTGGCGAAAACTCAGCTTTTCGAGCTGACTCTGTAATCAACTTTGTATGATGTTCAGGCAGAAAAGATGCAGGCTGTTGACGAACGGTGGAGAGATACATAGAGTTATTCCTCACCCCGTGAACGTTAAGAAATTCCTGTGTTTGGCCGGCTTTTTTTCTGACTGGTATGATTGAAACATCTGATCGCGCTCCGTGTATCCCTCTCATCAGATGCACGTTTGATTATACCCTGGGACAATACTATGTCTGTTAATATCCTGACTTCTGACGAACACACGCTTATCCGCCAGGGCATCGCCTCCATGATCAACTCCATTTCGGCCAGTGCGATGGATGGCGTCAGCTATAATGTTATCGGCGATACCGACTCTCCAACTGAACTGCTTCCCCTGCTCTCTGGCCAGCGCGTCAATGTGCCGTTTCTTGCCTTTAGCTGAACACTCGCCGCACGCAGAGTTCGGTGTATGAAATGGACGGCACCGCGCTGGTGAAATGGCTGGCGTTTAAATACCCGGAAACGCGGATTGTGGTGATGTCGCCCTGCTGCAACACCAACATCATTCGCATGACGCTGGAAGCGGGCGACAGAGACTATATCAGCCGCGACACCTGCGGACGCATGCTCTCGCGCGCCATCGCAACGGTACTGGATGATGAGGTCTATATGGAATGGGCCTGATAGATTGGCTGATCCGCCGCGACATGCTGGTGGGTCAGGAGCTGACGACGCGTGAAAACGTTGTGCTGTGGCCTGATGCTGACCGCGATTTGCAGCAAAATGCATCTGAGCAATAAAACGGTCAGCGCCAACAAGCTGCATGCGATGGAAAAAACGGACGCACAGAGCGACTTCCTGCTGCCCCAGACGCGCATGTTCGATATCGCTATCTAATTTGAAAGCGTAATCTTTTTGAACGTCCGACAAATAATCTCCTCTTCCAACTGACTTAAATCCGGCTGCTGTACAGACGACATAAGCGAACAGTCTGAATTGTGTTTCGGCCGCTTTTTTAAAATGTCTGCCGTTTTGACTAAAATAACGTCATTAATCTCAATGAGTTCTCTGCGGACCGAATCAGGGTTACGCGGCTCTTCGTTTTATCCAGGCGCAAATAACCAGTCAGCAAGATAGCAGTACTGAACGGCTTTTTCCGCATCCATTTGCGCCCGTATAAAGGGCTTGACAGAAATACCATCCAGCCCCGGCGCTTTATTAACACTCGCCGCCAGCACTTTCTCTTCCTGAATAAGATCTTCAACCTGCTTTTGATGGATCACTTTGTATTTCGCGACCTCTTTCATCAGGATCAGCCGCTGATTATCAGACGCGAAATATCCCTATAGACCTCCTCATCGGCACGACTGGAAAAAGAATGTGCGACCAGAACGATGAGTATGCCGGTTATGAAAAAACGTCGTGCGTTAGCGCTCATACTTTACCCGCTCAATAATATAATCCCCGACTCCTTCTCCGGTAAAGTATATTTCGATCCCTGAATTATTTAATATAATGCCAATCGTAAAATGCGCTAAAAGGTTTTTTTGGCGCTACACGTAAAGTTAACAGATTTCCCAAGTGCTGCCTATCAGTGTAGTAGCAGATGTGAAATTAACTTAGGTTAGATCGGGCAAAGTATCATTGAAAACTATTCACTCCACAGATCGCCGTCTTACATCATCCGTTGCAGAATTTCCCGCTGCCCTTTACGCCGATAGTTAATCACTGCGCCAATATGGCCAACAACAATCAGGCCCAGCAGCATGCAGCTTGTTCGGTGAACTGTAAAAAAGAAGGTGTTAATTTCAGCAGATGAGACTGGCTGCGGCACTGCAATCAAACCAAACAGGCAATAGCCATTTTTAAGCATAAGAAAACCGCTAATGAGAACCACAATAATCGTCAGATAGAGCATTTCGTGTAAAAATGCCACCAGCTGACGTTTACGTGGCGGAATATAATCCGGGTAAGGTACTGCAGGTTTAAAAAAACGCCAGACAAAACGCACCATCATCACGGGCGTTGCTACCGTCGCCAGAGACATATTAAGTTCAGAGAAAAAATGGAACCATGATGTTCCTGCAAGAAGGTGTAGCACATAGCCCATACACATTGCATAAATAATAATTCCGGCGGTGAGCCAGTGGAGCAGACGGGAAAACAGGTCATATTTCGTTCTGACTCTGGTTGTATCACTCATTGTTGTTAGCCTTCTTTTATGCTGGAAAATTAATACAGGTACAGAGGCTATGTTATGGGTAACAGGATACCGCTGATATCAGGCGACTCCCGGGCTGGCAGGGAATCATGAAAAGCGGGTTGAGAAATATCTGCTGCCGCGCTGATTATTAAACGACGGTGAGGGATAAAGCCCCCTCTCTGCTGATGAGTAGCGCGCTGGCGATAGAAATAAAACGGGCCGCAAATGCGGCCCGTTTTATTCAACCTATTCTCTTTTCTATTCGGTTTTCCAGACGTCGCTGTTTCCCGGAAGGTCCCCTTTTGTCCACCACTTAGCAACCCAGGTTTTGCCTGCATAGGTCGCTTTATCACCTGCCACATAAGTGGTGCTCACCTTCCACTCTCTGCCTGTTTCCTTATGCAAATCTTCCCAGACGTCGTTGGTGCCCGGCTCATTGTTTTGCGTCCACCATTTGGCTTTATACTGGCTTCCTTTCCAGTTGACGATCTCACCGCCTTTGTAAACCGTCTGGCTGCTCCATGAAGCGCTGTCGCCGCCGTTGTCCTGCTGAGGTTTCGTTGTTACCCGCAGCGTCTGGCTTTTTGCCGACTGGTTACCCGCTGCATCCGTGGCAACGATATGGTACAGGTAGTCACTGGCTGCTTTCAGACCGCTATCGCTCCACTGTGTCGCGTTAACCTGGGTACGCAGGCGGCCATCGCGCCATACCTGATAACCCGTTACGGCAACGTTATCGCTTGAGGCTTGCCAGCTGATTTTCACACTGGTTTCAGTAATCTGTGACGCATGCAAACCCTGCGGAACGGAAGGCGCCTGCGTGTCCTGTACCGGTTTTTCCTCATCTGCTTCGGTAGTAATCAGCGTCTCGTCACTGATGGCAGAACGGTTACCGGCCTTATCAACGGCGACAACATGATAGCTGTAGGTACTGGCAGGTTTAATCGTGGTGTCGCGAAATTCCGGCAGCGTTGGTTGCCCGATATCTTTACCATCGCGCCATACTTCATAATGGTTCACGCCTACATTGTCTGTGGCGGCGACCCATTGTAGGGTAACGCTGCCGTTAGCAGCGCTGGCAACCGGTTTGCCTGGTTTCGAAGGCGCTTCAGCATCAGGCGCAGCAACCGGTCTTTCACTCACCATCTCCGCATAGCGATTGACGAACTCGTAACCATAAGGGTTGCCGCTGGCGTCTCTGCCCGTGTCCCAGTTAACAGACCAGGTCATCAGCCCTTTGATTGGCGTTCCCTGCGCATCCAGTCTCTCCAGAGCCGTACGCACATCTGCCGCATTTTTCACATAACCATTTGCTGCCGCATCAGGATTGCTGGGCAGACCAATGGCAAACTTATCGGCAGGAATATGCACATAGCCACGCGTGCCATGAATAATTGAATCTGTCAGATAAAACAGGAAATCTGCTTTGGCGTTATCATTGTTCTGTTGCAGGTTACCGTGCCCTTCAACCCAAATACCGTCGCCTGCCTGGTTATAATATTGCGGGGAGATGAAATCGTAATAACCTTCCAGGTTCTTGATCAATCCTTCGTAAGCGCCATTAACACGAAGATGCGGGAATTCTGGTGCCATACTGATGATGAAGTGCGGATAGCGATGTTTTACAATTTTCAGTGCCTCAGGTATTTCGGTCACGTTTGCACCTGCAGTAATAGCGCCGCCTTCAAGATCGATATCCAGTCCGTCAAAGCCATATAGTTCAACCAGGCGTATGATTTCATCAGCGAACTTTTGGCTATCACCCTGGCTCAGCTGAATATGAGCGTCGGCACCGCCCAGAGAGAGCAGCACCGCGCGCCCCTGTGCGTTTAGGGCAGAGACTTCAGCACGGAAACCGGCATCGGACATATTATAAGGTTTAAAGCTGGGAATACCGTTTCCGGTCATAAAGGCAACGGTAACCACATTGTAGGCTTCAGGTACGGCAGAGAGCGCCACATCAGCCGAAGATCCCTGTTTATAACCATCAGATTTACTGGCCCAGTTGTGCCAGAAACCAACCAGGATATTTTTATTACTCATATCCGGCATGGCTGAAGCCGCATCATGGGCGGAAGCCTGGGCACCAGCAGAAAGTCCGGCCAGAATGATACTGGTCGCCAGCGCCGTATATTTTATTTTTTTCTTCATTACGTTTCGTCTCGATTGAAATTACTAAAAATAACTTTTCATTACGATAAAATAAATCCGCTAACATGATCGAATGAATAGTTCAATGACTGCTTTTTCAAAGAGATAATAAACCCAGTAACAAAAACCTCACTGGGAATCACTACCTGAAGAGTAAAGAAATTTCTCGTCTGTTATCAGAAATAAGAGGCATAACTTCGGCGCACTGAAAACTCACTCAGGAAAAACAGAATATCCAGGTCAGCGCGGCGATTACCATATAAGGACCGAACGGAAAGGCTACATCACGTTTATGCCGTAACAGCAGCAGTGCGCTGACAAGCGCGATGAGCGATGCGATGAGCATGATTTGAAAAACCCCCTCCAGGCCTGTCCACGCGCCAAGCGCGGCGAACAGCTTCATATCCCCCATACCCATACCGTTTCTGCCATAGCGCCAGTGATGAAGCCTGTCTAACAGCCAGGGGATGCCAAAGCCTGCGGCGGCGGCAAGCACTGATTCCTGTGCGGATACCATGCCGTACCCGCTTAAAGATGCGCCTGACGCCAGTATTAAAAAGCTCAGCGTCAATCGATCGGGTAGAAGAAACGTGTCTAAATCGATAAAGAAAAGCGGGATTAAAAAGATGAGCGCCAGCACAACACCTATGCCCAGAGGCGTCATCCCAAAGCGTAGAATCGCCAATGCAAACAATCCGCCGGTCAGTAGCTCAATAAGCGGATAACGCGCGCTTACGCGTATGCTGCAATGTGCGCACCGGCCGCGGAGCATAAGCCAGCCGATAACCGGAATAAGATGATAAAATTTGATCGGTGTTTTGCACTGCGGGCAGTGAGACGCGGGAAAAGAGAGCGACAATGCTTCTCCCTGAATAATACGGGGTAATCGGTAAATAATAACATTAATAAAGCTGCCCACCGTGACACCGGTCAGCGCGAAAAAAAACAGGATTAACATCGGGAACATCTCCGTCATTTTATATTTAAAATCATTATAAGCTGTAGAAAGATTGATCTAACATCAAAGAGCAATGTAGTTCTAAAATCGACTTAAAAAGAAAATAAACTTTAACTTTTAGAGAAAATCCTTAAGAAAACTGTTAAGTTATCTTGTTAATAAGTCTTGACCTACCCGGCCTGACAAATCATTCCGACATAATCAGAATAGCTGGTAGCTTATCTCTAGCCAATTTTTAGCAAATGGCTTATTAGCTAGCCCTATGTTTAAGGCTATCTGATTTTTAATTCGTTCACCCGCTATCGAATAGTTAGCAATTTGTCGTTTGATTGACCGACATGCGGTTGCTTAGAGGAGTGTCGTTATCTCATGCTCCTTCAGTGTGTACGCCATAATAATCTTGCCATTCATTACCCATAGAGTGTCTGACCCGCTTTTCTACTGACTGCATTGATGATGCATCCAGAGCTCAGTTTCGCTATTCTCCAAAAGCACTGAATCACCACGGATAATCCAGACACTTGCGAGCCGTTGGTAATTTTGATTTTCTTATTCCGTCATTGGCATCTCATCGCTTGAAACCTGCCAACGCTTACTGTTATAAAACATTTCGATGTAATCAAAAATATCGCTACGAGCTTCTTCTCACGTTGCGTAAATCTTTTTCTTTATCCGTTCACACATCAGCAACTGGAAAAAAGCTTTCTGCAATCGCGTTATCGTAACAGTTACCGCGACGGCTCATACTATCCTCCAGTCCGTGGATTTCATGAACGGCTGCCACTTATGACTTATGTACTAACTGCCCTGCACCGGGTGAACCAACACCTGTTTTTGGGGATTTCGCCGCCATGCAGCTATCAGCAGTGCGTTCAGGAAAATGTTTTTTGTCATCCGGGATTACATTGACCAGCCGATAATTTTGCGTAAAAACAGATCAACAACCACGGTAAGATACAGCCAGCCTTCATGGGCCCTGATATAGGTTATGTCCAGTACCCAACGCTCATTTGGAGCATCCGGGCTGAGCCGTCGATGGAGTCTGTTGGGCGACACGATACTGGCCTCGCCTTTACGGACTCCGGTAGCCGACCTGAGCCTTTATCCCGACGCGTTTCATCAATGGCCAGACTCTGTTGAATCCGCACTGCTGCCCGCTATTCCGCAAATACAGATGGATCTTGCGATAACCATAGACGCATCCCGATTCCAGCCAGAGCTATTAGATCTGTCCTGTCAGTCTCAGGTCAACCTGATGGCGTTGTGAATGCGGCTGCTGAAGCCGGATGTAAAAGCCATTGGGATGAACCCTGGCACCCGACTGAGCTGGCTAACAGGCCAGCAAGCGGCGTTGTCACGGATATAAGGCGTACCTCAGTCGGACAGCTTTGCGAAGTACGCCGCGGCTTTTATTAACATGTCCCGTTCGTCGGTAACTGACCTGCCCCCGGGATTAGATACAATGATCAGTTAGTACTGTCGGTTTGTTGACCCGCTCCCCGTATGTGAACCATTCATAATCAGGAATATCCGGCTTCAGTCTGGCTGCATATTCTGGCAACTGTCAGACAGGGAATAAATACAGAGTGGTCAATGAAAAGGGAGATGCTCAGTTCTGCTTGGATGACGCGATGGAGCGATATCCCTTTTGCACGCGCCATGTAGTCCTGGGGAGGATAAAAGGGCTCATGCCTTATGCTAGTACTCGCTTAATCATCTCAAAATCCCACAGAAACTCTGTAACCGTTTCACCCCTTTGTAATGAGGTAATGCATTATGGTGATCACCCAGAGCGCATCTGATTGCATTGAGAGTCATTAAAGCTAACAAGATCGCATTAGGATCCCTTGCAGCCCAGCAATATGCACAGGGTTGGTTAATACGTTTCGAAAGGATGTGTCCAAAAATGGCCTCTCATCTGCTTATCATGAATTGACTTATCCACTTATACACCGACAAGATCCCAATAAGTTTGATCCCAATGAGATCCATTATAGATCCCAAAGAGATCCCCGATCGCGGTAGGCCGCGCCAGTTCTGGGCTGAAGGGGTGTTAGTATAAGCTATAGTTAGTAAATTATAAACTATACGGAGATCACAATAAGCTATAGAAAGTGAAATATAAACTGTAATTAGAAAAACGCATAAGCTATAGTGAGTAAGGTGCAGATTTTACCATTTTGATTGCAGATAAATTATATTGTCTTGAATCAATAACTTACCTCATTATCTGGATAGTTGTTATTGAACAACTCACAATCCGGATTTGTTGATCGTTTGCAACGATCCTTATGAATTAATGTGGGAACCGCTTGTGGCTGGCGACAATCTCGATTTAACAAAGCTGTTTGAAGAGAAAGATACTCAAAGCGGTGAGATCGTTACGTTAACACCTAACGCTAATAATACGGTGCAGCCTGTAGCGCTGATGCGACTTGGCGTCTTCGTCCCAACACTTAAGTCGTTGAAAAACAGTAAAAAAAATACTTCTTCTACGACTGATGCCACTGAGGAGCTCACCAGATTGTCACTGGCTAAAGCTGAAGGCTATGAAAAAGTCGAGATAGTCGGGCCCCGGCTTGATATGGACAATGACTTCAAGACGTGGGTGGGCATCATTCACTCGTTTGCAAAACATAAAGACAAAGTCATTGGGGATAAGGTGCAGATCTCGTTCGTAGAGTTTGCTAAGCTGTGCGGGATCCCCTCCAGTCGTTCATCAAAACAGCTTCGAGAGCGCATTAGTCCTTCATTAAAACGTATCGCCAGTACAACCATTTCTTTCTCTTCGAAAAGTGGTGATGACGCCAAAGAGTACATCACCCATCTGGTTCAATCTGCCTTTTACGATACCAAAAAAGATATCGTGATCCTGCAGGCTGATCCTAAGTTGTTCGAACTGTATAAGTTTGATCATAAAGTACTTTTGCAGCTCAAAGCCATCAATGCGCTTAAAAGACGTGAGTCTGCACAGGCGCTCTATACTTATATTGAAAGTCTTCCCAAAAATCCGGCTCCCATTTCGCTTTCGCGTCTGCGTGACAGGCTGAACCTGCGATCTCCTGTGTTCTCACAAAACCAGACAGTGCGCCGGGCTATGGAGCAGCTCAAAGAGATTGGCTACCTCGACTATAGCGAAGTGCAGAAAGGACGTAACGTCTATTTTCAGGTGCATAACCGCTATCCTAAACTCAAAACGCCGAAGGTAGAGCGTATCGAGCCTCCAGCATCTACCGAGACAAAACAAGAGCCGCTTGACCCGCAACTCCAGGAAAAGATTGAGCTTTTGAACAAACTTGGCATCTCTCTTAAAGACCTTGAACAGATCTTCAAGTCAAAGTGACACTATAAGCTATAGTGAGCAGAAGCGTGGATCTGAGGTTTTCATGTGAAGTCCCAATGAATTATGTAATGACAACCTTTTGATTTTATTTAATATTATATACTATAAAGCGCTAATCATGACTGTGCATTACTCACTATAGCTTATAATTCTTCTCACCAGCGTTTATACCGTCACTACCCAGATAACCTCGATATTTACTCCTTATAGCTTATATTATGTATCTGCTGCGTAACATTACTCTCTATAGCTTATATATCCGCTACAAAGAGTCGTCGCTGCTCTCTACAGCTTATAAAGCATCGCTTTCAGTCTTGGTTTTTACTCAATACAGCTTATATATATTCGGAAGAGAGTGATTTACTCGCTATAGCTTATGCCGCTTAGAGGGCCGGGAAATGTATTTAGCTGGATGAAATAAGGGCTTTAAGGCCTGACAGACATGCTCGACGCCTTAATTATCCCGTTTTAACTGCAGATTAGTACCTATAGCTTTAATCTGCTAACTATAGCTTATCGGATTACCTCATCATTTACTCACCATAGCTTATATAAGCTATAGTGAGCTGACACGGCCCCACACCTTCGTAAGCTTAAGTATTAATGCACGAGGCAGCTTAAAATTTGGCACGCTCTGACGATTACTTATACAGGACCCCCGTTTCAGGTAATGGTTGCATGTAGCCAAACGCAATACCAATATTGAGGTCTTAGCCAGGCAGACTCTCCCCTCTTCTCTTGACAATGATATAAGCTGGGTAATCGCTGAATGTGTTACCGGATAAATGGTGCCCGTTCATCGAATCGTGGTGAAATGTATGTTTTTTAACCCGCGCTGATTTGAGGTTCTGTGGTGGGCTGGTGAATCTAAAAAGAAAGATAAGCACTAAAAGATTAGGGACAAATAGTGCTAAGTAGTCCTTTTCCACCCTGATCAGATGACCAGACAGGTTTGTGAACCAGGCATTAAGCGAGATTTTACTTTACACGCTTCATAATATGTTCAGTTTGCGAGGAATGCCGGAATCTCTACTAAGCAAGGTTTAACGATGCGGTAAATGATAAAAGACGCAAGGTTATTGATAATATAGCTCCTGCCCTGCTTGTTTTTGTGGATGCCAGCACCTGTTGGTTGATGCATTTAAAGCTTGCGCAGGAATAGTTCGTTATGAGCTCTTCAAATATTAAACAGTAAAAGGCCGCAGTGGTTTTACTTGCCGCCTTTTTAAATCAGCAAATGAAATATAATTACAGGTATAAATTGCAAATGTTCCACAACGTCGCTACGTGAATTTTGAGAAAGTTTGCGGGTGTAGATGCTGCAGATTTCGCGTAGCGATGCCGATTTATTAAGCGGCTGATCAGGAAGTGTTAATACCTTTATGGGAAGCTGAAGCTCTGAAAATGACCGCTTGTCCCAGTGTGAACCTAAACGTTTCCCGACAGGTCTGATTGTCATTATGATGCTATTGATTAGGTCGTTGCTTACTAACTCGAGTAAGCATGTATTGAACGACCTGATACATACTTTGAAACATATGTAAAGAGGTACTAAAAGCGCACGCTAATTTTAAAAATCTAAACTTAAAAAATGGTCTATCTTGCTAATAAATTGGCATAAGCTGAGTTTTTTAGGTATGTAAATGGGAATTTCAAATTGAAATTTACAGGGATAATAGATAAAAAACAGAGGGTTAGGCTTGAATTTGTATGGGTATTTACTTTCGCTTACAGGGGGCAGTTTTTTGTCCCCTTGTGCTTATATTTCCGTTTACTCAGCTTTCAGGTCTGCGAGCATCCGCCGAATTACGTCCTTCACTGCTTCATCGAGTTGAGCCTGATACGCGGCAGGAAGACGTGCAAATTCATAGGTTATCAGACGCTTTTCAGCATCCGTTTTCTTACGTGCGAATTGTTTTTTATCTTTAAAATCGGCAATTTTTTCCGTCAATATTTTTTTGCCGCGTGACTTTTTAGCTTCAGCGCTTTCGGAACGGAAAAGACTGATAATTTTTGCTTTAAGGGACGCATCATCGTGAGAAGTTACGTTCTCTTCATCAAGGCGCTCACGGACGTTTTCAGCCAGTTCTCCTGCCGTGATGTTTTTTACTTTAGCCTTTTCAGCCACATCCAGTAACGTCTGATAATCATTTATTGAGAGCTCACCCATAGACGGAAACACTGCGATGATTTCATCGGGCACCGCTGCTGCCTGAAATGCACGGGATACCTTTGCTACAGAAAGACCTTCAGCCGCTGCAATCTCAGACTGATTCGTACCTTTCGGATACATCAATTTAAGACGTTTACCCAACTCGCGAAGGGTATGCTCTTTTGCAGTCTGGATATCTAATGCGAGCTGGCGAGCGTCGGAAAGGGAAAGCGCATCACGTGTCACGAGCACTTCAAACGGCGCATCATTGAAAATACAGGCTGCGCGCCGGCGTGATCCATCGAGGATCTCAATGCCCCCTTCTACCTCGCGTCCGATAGCCGGGAAAAACTGCTGGAGCCGGATTGTACGGGCAATATCACTAACAGATTCCTGCGTAAGAAAAGCCTGATCGCGGCCATTCACGGCTTCATTAATAAACGTCTGATTTTCGATATCATCATGCAAAATTTTGGTAAGCGTAAAGCGTGCTTCGGCACCAGACTTGAGGGTAAATACGCGTTCACTTTCGGACTCGCTCATCATTTTTGAAAAGCTTGAATTACCTAGCTGGCGGCCCAGTTTGACCATTTCCTTTTTCATTTCATTCCCCTGACAAATTCAATACGTTTAAATACCGCCTGTGTGAAACGCTCAGCCTCACGTTTTGCATTCTTCAGAGCTTCGGAACTGCCCGGATAAGAGCTGGGATCAGCGCTTACTATCGTGTCAAAACTTTCTCCGCAGCGCTCAAACCCATCCAGGCGCGGGAGAGCTGCGTCAAGAATATGTGAGGTAAAGACATCCCGTGCAAGGCCGTGCGTCAGCTCATGGTCACGCTTTGATGTCATTTTTGACATGAAACCAATGTTACCCTTTATGCGCGGAATAATACCCTCTTCCTCCAGCTGCTCAATCATTTCCGGCAGACGAGTGAGATACTTAAGTGTTGAATGGAAATCGACCTGCGCTGGTGGGGTTGGCGTCAGGAGTAAATCGCTTGCGGCCAGAGCATTAAGCATAAATGCATCCAGGTGCGGACCCGTGTCAATAAAGATGAAGTCGTAATCTTTACCTACACGGTCAATGATGGTGCGATGAAGCACTTCAGAAGGCAGCATTTCGGGCAGATGCTGGCTAACAAGATCGTTCCACTGGCTGGCAATAAAGCCGTCATCAATTGAAGCAGGTATTACATCAACACCTGGGATGATCGTAGGCTTGATAATGTCTTCCTTGAGTTGCTCAGCATCAAGGTCGTTCAGCATAGCCTGCGCAGCGGTTTCCATGATGGAACCGATACTATTGCAATGGTTCAAAAACATGGTGCTGGAGGCCTGAGGGTCCAGATCGATAACCAGAATGCGCAAATCGTGTTGCAGTAAATCCTGATGTACCCGTAAACCGTGCGCCAGGGTAACAGTACTGACTGTCTTTGATACGCCACCTTTAAGGTTCACAATAAAAACCACAAATGGACCTTCGTCGGCGTGCAGATCTCGATACTTAGGAACTTTACGGTGGGCGTATATATCTACGACGTCTTGAATGGTCAGTGCATAATGTTTAGCATTGCCTGCAGCTTTTTTGCCGAAAACGTGTCCCTGCGCTTCCATCTCATCAATGGCCAGTTCAACGGCACGGCGGCTAAGTTTCGGTAGATTGGCAACGGAGTTGCGGGTAAACGTCTGGTAATACTGGTCGAGGCCAAACTCATTTCTTCTGACAGTTATGTCATCACTCATGCTTCTGAGCATAGCGTTCGCTCTTCTTGCCGTTTCGTCTAATCCACCATAGTTACTTTTCATTTATCCACTCCCTAGCAATCGATTAAGCGAGTGTACATTTTTCATTGCTACAATCAACTTTTATTAGAAAGTCAGAAAAAATTGTACATGGGATGTTTTTCAGTCCCTGCAGCTTGATCACTTTCACAAGTCGTATACCGGGAAAAAGCCGCTGGATAAAGATTTCACTATCATCAGTAAATCTTTTGCGGAATCGATTGATCGAAAATATCGAACTTTTGTGTGAAATTACCCGCCATGATTTCACGATTATGTTGTTGAATAGATTGTTTTTTTTGGGTTTATTTCAGGTTGAAATTCCCGCCTCAAATTGCTCCTGAGTCTTAATATGTAAACCTACAAACTTCCGCTCAACCTGCATGATGATTACTTAGAAATGCTCAAGCCTAAAAGGTAACCTGTGAATTATTTTATTTTTTAAACGTCATTAAAAAGTTGAACCTGCAAAGACAGCGTTTAGGAAAAATCAGTAACGGCAAGATTTTCGCGTACTACGGTCGCAGTCATGGCGGCATTCGCAGCAGCTGCGGAAGCGGGTTGACACGCGATGAGAGCGTGACGTTGCAACGCCTGAAGGCGTTCTTTCTGGGCGACTTCGAGGCCTACAGCGCACGCGGTTAGGACCTCCAGCTGCGGCTGTGCTGTGCAGTGCTTCATGCCCTGCCGGTCAGAAACGCCTGGTTTACTGACTGCGAGTGCCGGAGAGTGGGGCTGCGTCTTACCGGTTCACCTCCGCTTCACGCTCTGTAATAACAGTTGCGTCACGCTGGATATCCTGAGCCCGGGCAGCGAGTCGCCGTTCTGGCACGGGTTTATCTGGATAAACCCCGTTCACACCGAACTGTACGTGCTGAACACCTAACAGTTTGAGCCAGAGATCATTGGCAGGCTGCTGATGGGCGTTGAGGAGATGATGCCAACTGGCATCACGTCGGCAGAAATCGTGGCGGTTCTAAGCAGAAAAGGGGGGGTATGAGCGTGGTAATGGCAACATCTTTATCTCCGGCCAGAGTTTATATAAATCAGCAGAATGTATGTGGTCTGCACTGCCAGAAAACGTCTGCGGCCGGCAGCGTAAACTTGCAGGTATACGCAGATAACGCCAATAAATCTGCAAGGTTACGGCAAAGACGAAGGTAATGATTGCGACCAGCGTTACAGCAGAGATGTCCCGACCGGCGCTGACAATGCAGTACCGCGCGGAGGAGCTAAGAGGCTCAACTTTGAATCAGAAATGGCGCTGGCGAGCCAGACAACACATACGTATCGGCAATAATATATGTGCTGGCATGTCATGCGGGTTAATGATCTGCTTGATATGACATGGACATGGTGCCAATCTGCGCGCCTGACTGATGAGAACTGACTGTGCCTTTGACCTTCACACTTTTAATGATTACTGGACCAGTGATGCCCGGTCTTATTACATCTAGCTGTCTCCCGGGTATTAATCGCGTGATTAATTAATGCATGTGTAAGCCGCTTCTGTGGGCTGCTTTGGCGGTAGCCAGTCTGCAGCCGTTCGGCGATATGATAGATTTATGCAGATGGGCAAATGCTGCTTCTTATTTTGAAGGTAGCAGCGTAATTACCCGCCTTCCTGCTGAATCATTCTGGCCGCACGCCGTGCAGATTTATCTGGCCGTCGCGGCGACTGCTCTGCTGGCAGGTGCAGTAATTCAACCTGCCAGCAGTGAAGCTATAAATTGTGGTCGTAAGCTAAAGGCGCGGTAAAAACTGAAGTAAAAGGGTTAGCGTCAGGGCTACCGATCAGACCGGGTAATGATATTCGGTGAATATGCCGATACCTTTCAGGTCCTTCACCATCGATAGATTTTGATGGTAAATCATATTTGACAATGCTTCGCCGCATCATCTTTTTCTTGGCTTTTCAAAAAAACGCTGCAGCAGTTTTTAAACGGACTAGTGCTCCGAGGAGTGAGCGAGGGAGGGAAGGGTGATGGTTTCTCCCTGAGAGGGTATAAAACATCTTAGCGGAGTTGATGTGTCATGTTGTGGACGAAACCGGCAAAGAGTAACAAATGAGAATATATCGCATTGCCAGTACGGCATTTTGTCCCGTATGGTACGGAAAATTATGCATCAGAAGATGCCCGGTGCAACAGGCCCTGACAGGGCTGCAGATACTTCAGGCGTAAGGATGCGGACGGGCTCGGGTTGTACCACAGGGAGAATAAATGAGCATACTTTGCCGGCACTGCCGGGCTCAGCTCAGCAGAGATGAATACTTCTGTTTTCACGACAGCTGCATGCCGTGTGAAAATTACCGACAGACAGCAGCTGCCGAGCAGATGTTAGCGGTTAAGTTACCATTATTGTTCTTTTATATGGTGCTGTTTGTTGGACGCCGTGCGCGTATTATATGCGCGGCATGGCTGCGCGCGGCCAGTTTGATATGAAAACTATGCTATGTTCGCTATCAGTGGGAAGCAGGCGTCAGCATGATATACGAAATGATACTCTGTGTTTCAAACCCCGCTTAAAATGGACTCTGATATTAGCAATAAGAAAACGTTGCTGGCGTTTGATCTGATTTAGTTAATCCTGCCAGCACGGATGTTTTACCGAACGCGCCGGGCAGGGCGGGTGCAGAACAGCGGCCTCGGAGGAAGATGCAACGCCCCGTCCGGCACAAAATGTAGTATGTCAGGTTCCTGAGGGAGGCTCCACATATGGCATCACGTGCCGCAGCGGAGAAATTCGGTAATATTGGCGTTTTACAGAACCAGGACAAATGCTTTCTTACTGCACCAAAATATTAGTCCTGTGAGCAGGAATGCCATGTGATACAGCATGAGTTAAAAGGTTGACGAGTTCGTCAAAATAAAATACTATTACTTTTACAACTCAACCTCAAACGCAGCGATTCAGTTCACTGGCAGTTGGGGTGAAGAAACCGGCCAGCGAGCCGGTTTTTTCGTATCTGAAGGGAAGCAAACGTGCGCACCGCTTTTTTATAGACGGATACAACCTCATTTACGGCCTGCTGGCCGGTACAAATTATAAGTGGCCTGGCCTCCCAGCCCTGCTAACCCACATCACGAAAATACAGAATCCTGCCCCTGAGACTATTCAGGTAAATTACTTCACATCTCCGGTACTGCCTAATTGCGATGGGGCCAAATCTGAGGCGTTATGCACTATGGTGGGCGTACGGGATTGCAGATTTACTCGTACACCGGGAGGCACCCGGCACCGCAGTAATGGTTATGATTTCCAGCACATAAGGTTCGCGCATGCGGGCCTTTTTTATTGACTGCATTTGAGTTCTGTTTGTCCAAACTTTGATCAACTTAAAGAGCTGACTCATTGCGGTGTATTGGCAATCTGCTTTTGATGAAGGAATGCTAAAAATGGGTGATTACTATTATGTAGAAGTTAAAAAGAATTACTTAGAAGTCAATGTATTGCATAAATCTGGTTGCATAAAGCACACAATTCTAAGTGAAAAGATGGCCTTTTCTGGAACTTTTTACAGGATTAATGACGCTTTATTAACTGCCAGAATAAGATTCAAAAGCTGCAAATCCTGCAGCCGGTGCTGCACTGTCCTTAAATTATTTCATAATATTTTTGAACTAAAATTCATCTGCCAGAAATAAAATACGCTCACGAACTTGTTTGACAGTCAGATTTGTCGAATATTTTGGTTAATCGAAATGTATATTTCAGAGCTGGCAAGTCGTGCGGTCATTTTATAGAGTCATCAACTGAACTGGTACGGGCACAGAACTTCTTTTGCATAGGATTTGTCTTACCTTCTCCGTATAAACATAAGGGGTTAGGTTTGAATATCACCAGAAGGAGAGCTTGGTTACTGGTTTTTTTATTTTCTGTTGTTATGTGGGGATTGATTTTTTCCGCTGTGGCTTATGCCAGCAATAGTGGCAAGGATAAACCCAAGTCTCAGCCAGGCGAGAACACACCATCTGTTAATATTCAAAAAATAAAAAAGCTGGATCTTAGCGAACAGCAGAGAAAGTTTGTTGAATTACTTATTGAATTACCTGAAAAAAAAACAGAATGACTGACGGTTTTTCATAACATTTCCGAATGGAACCAATGATCACAAAGGTCGCCTCGGAGCGGCCTTTTTTCGTTTTTGCGCATACCAGTCAGGCTTCAGATACGTTTTTGACACCGTGATGTTGCGCATTTTTTTCTGACTACCGACAGCACCGCCCGTCATCACGGAGGTGATATGGGTATCGATATGAGCAAACTGGCTTCAGGCGCAGCGTATGGCGCATCTGCCGGGATGATTGCTAATGGTCTGCTGACCCGGCTGAGTCCAGATGAATGGAGTGCTGCAGGCGTACTGACCGGTATTCTGGTCGGGCTATTCACGCTCGGCATCAACTGGTACTACAAACGCAAGGTAACGTTTGCCCAAATAAAAGCCCTTCAGCACTGGACCACTGCGCCAGACATCAACGAGGAATAACCCATGGCTATGTCAGACAGCCTGCGCAATAAGCTTATTGCTGTCGCGGGTGGCGGATCTATAGTTATCGCTACGGTATTCCGCGGCGGAAAAGATAGGTTAGAGGGCAGGGTGTACGAGCCTTACGTCACTGTTCAGTCAGGTCTGACTCAGGGCCAGAAAGAGGACACTCACTTATTCTGCAGAGTCCGAACCGCTTTATGGGCGTGCAGGGGTATGCAGGCGTCGGTAAGACCATCCAGTTCAGGCGGTGAAGGCGGCTATTGATACCCTGCCAGCTGAAGCGCGTCCGGTCATTGTAGGGCTGGTACCCACTCAACGGCCGGTAAAAGAAATGGTGGGCACCAGCATCGATGCGTAGACGCTTAAGTCCTTTATGCTGGACTGGCAGGGCAGATACGCAGCACGGCCGGTGAGGACGTCCGCTACGACATGCTGCTTCTTATCGATGAGTCACCCATGATGAAACCGCGTCGGCGTACCGCGCAATCTCCACCGGCAACGGCCACGCCGTGCTGGTAGAGGACGTTGCGCAGCTAAAGTCGCCCGAGAGCAGTACTCCGTTCCAGCTGATGCAGGAGCGGAGTCCGATTAATGTGGCAGTGATGATGTAAATCGTGCGCCAGCGCGATTCAGAGCTGAAGTCTGCGGTTTACAGCATCATCAGTAATGATTTCACGGCGGCGCTGAGAAATGTTGAAAAGGTATCGCCGGGCGTTATTCCCCGCAGGCCGGGTATGGTTCTTCCATCCGGTCAATTGCTGAGTCAGCAGTCCTTGTATTCCGGGCGTGGTCAGCGAACAGGCCATTACCCGGGAAGAAAAGGGATAAAAAACCCAGGCCTGGATGACAGAGGGCCGGGCAAACTATCCCATAGCGCAATAATACTACCAAACACGCCGGCAGCATGAGGCAGATCCCGCTTACGCTGGCCTCGGAACGCGCAGTTAGTTACAACAATCAAAAGCCCACTGCAGTCAGACAGCGCAGGCCTGAAACGCCGTGCCCCTCTTAGCAAGAACCGAAGCCGTCCTTAAACTCCGAGTGCCCATTGACAGACCGACCCGGGCCCGGCCCGGAGGGCCGGAACAAAGTCGTTTTTAAATGAATGCTGTAACTATAGGAGGGTCGTGGCTGTCAGATTGGAAGCCTGCGGTGAGATTCTTTCGTCTGCGACCATCTAACTTATTTGCGCCGGAGAAGCCACTGCTTAAACAGCGTCGGTCAGGGCATGGTTGGAATTATGCCTTATTTGAGCCTGTAACCGGCTCTGCCGGGCTGACGGCGCCTAATGGCATCTGGCCGTCTTCAACTAGTTCTGGCGCCTCCATGCCGCTCTCGCGGCATTTGTGCCCGCATGCTTCAGCCCGTAAGAGGGTAAAGTCCGTCCCACATTTTATTTTCTTAACTTCAGTACCCCACGACACGGGAGAAGCAGATGAAAACCGACGTAGGTCTTAATGACAATCTTTATGATGAAGCCTGCAGGCTAACCGGAATGCGTTATCTGCTGATGGCCAGAGGCGGGAAGAGATTAACCGGATTCAGCTGACGGTTGAGCAGATCCGCTTGCTGAGAACCTGCATCAAGCAGGTGCGACAGTGCTCTCCACCTCTGCTTTTTGCCATTGAGGAGCTGACAGCACAACCGGATGCGGGGTTAGAGGTCCAGTGATGTAAAAAAACACGCTAAGCGGTATCAGAAATCTGTTCTGATATTTTCTGGTCTCAAAATGACTAAAAAACGATATTCGGAACCCCTTTTTACATCAAATAGGCAGTCTCATAAGTCTCGATATTTCATACTGTTAATTCGTTAACGTGGTTTTCCGCACGGTTGACCCTCAAACCCCATAATGGAGAGGTAATCAGCCGTAAAGAGATCAAATGTGATCTGTTACTGTTGCGCAGAAAAAAATTAAGTCAGAGAGATGAGGCAGAACCCGCGCACAATTTACAATTAAGTACATGATGGAAACATCGGAATAAAAACTTCCGGTCACCGTGCCTGACGTTCTGCCGGTCAATAACTACTCTGATGAACATTTTTTTCCGGTGCTGACAGTTCTTTCTTTTTATATTCCCACATAAAATGCGTGAGAATGGCGGATTCGATACGTTATCTCCGCTATCCTTACCCTTTCTTAATACTTTTTCTCGCCGGTCAATTCCTGACTAAGTAAGTTCAGCAATTATTCTTGCTTTCCTCTTAGCAAAACGCATAATCGCAAACCGCAATAATAATGATTATCACTTTACTTTTTATCAGGGGTTTTCCATGCGCATGACGTCTTTCAATCCCGGACTGAAACCTACGCTGCTCGCTGTTATGGTCAGTGCCGGTTGTTTGCCAGTGATGGCTGCCAACACCAATACCAACACCACTACGTCAACGGCTGATGCGAAAAAAGATCAACCGACCCTCACCGTCACCGCGACACCACAACAGGATTTCAAGCCGGGCGGCAATGATTTAGTGCCTGCCTATCTTGACGGGCAGATTGCACACGGTGGTCGCCTGGGCATGCTGGGTGAACAAAACGCCATGGACGTACCGTTCAACGTGATCGGTTTCACCTCGAAGATGATTCAGGATCAGCAGGCCAAGACTATTGCTGACGTGGTGAAGAACGACGCTGGCGTGCAGAACGTGAAGGGTTACGGTAACTTCGCGGAAGCCTATCGCATTCGCGGGTTTGAACTGGATGGCGACGATATGACATTTGGTGGTTTGCCAGGTGTGGTCCCTCGTCAGGTTATGGATGCATCACTGATTGATCGTGTTGAGATCTTTAAAGGCGCGAATAGCCTGGTGAACGGCGCGGCATCATCGGGCGTCGGCGGGATGATTAACCTTGAACCTAAACATGCGGAAGATACGCCGAACACTCGTGTAGGTGTGGATTATACGTCCTCTTCTCAGGTGGGCGGCACGCTGGATGTCGGACGTCGTTTTGGTGAAAACAATCAGTTTGGCGTACGTTTTAATGCCTTGCATCGTGAAGGTGAAACCGGTGTCGATGGTGAGAAAAAGCGCACCACGGCCGCTTCGCTGGGCCTTGATTATCGCGGCGATCGTCTGCGCACATCGCTGGATGTTGGCTATCAGAAAAAGACCTATCACGATGCACTGCAAGGCGTGAAATTCGGTAGCTTCATTCCTGAAGTCCCCTCCAGTTCGCACAACTACAGCCAGAAATGGGTTTACAGCGATATGGAGTCGGAATTCGGTATGGCCAAAGCCGAATATGACATCACCGATAGCTGGACCGCCTATGCTGGTTTGGGTGCGCAGCACGCGCATGAAACTGGTAACTATGGTTCACCAACGGTCACTGATACCAACGGTGATGGCACCATCAGTAGTTTCTACTCCAACCGTATTCAGGACAACATGAGCGGAATGGTGGGGCTGCGTGGTGACTTCCATACGGGCTTTGTCAGCCATAAAGTGAATGTGGGCTATTCAGCATTAACCACTAATGCGAAGAATGCCTACAACATGTCACTGGTGGGCACACCGTTCAATATTTACAACAGTGGTGACGTTGCTGAACCCGCTGCGACCTTCGCAGGCGGTAAATTCTCAGACCCTCTGACCACGGCACGTACCCGTACTCAGGGCTATTTGCTGAGTGATACCCTGGGTGTATTTGACGATACGCTGCTGTTTACCGTAGGTGCACGTCATCAGAAAGTGGTGGTGCGTAACTATGCTTACGGCACAGGTGCTGAGAACGTCAGCTCTCGTTACACTAATGACCGTTGGATGCCAACCTACGGCGTAGTATATAAGCCGTGGAAAGAAATTTCCTTCTACGCTAACCATACTGAAGCGTTGCAACCCGGCGATGTGGCACCGAATACTGCCACCAACTACGGCAGCGTGACGGGCATTGCACACTCCAAACAGAACGAAATTGGTGTAAAGACCGACTTTGGCCGTGTTGGCGGGTCACTGGGACTGTTCGAAATCAAGAAACCTTCTGGTCTGCTGAATAGCGACGGCGCGTATGTGATGGACGGAGAACAACGCCATCGCGGTCTGGAAGCGAACGTCTTTGGTGAACCTGTATTGGGCCTGCGTTTGAACGCCAGTGCCACCTGGATCGATCCAGTTATGGTTAAAACCTCGGGTGGAACTTACGATGACAAACAGGCGATTGGTGTACCGCGTTACAACTATGTGCTGGGTGCGGAATACGACATCAAACCTGTTGAGGGTCTGACTGCAACGGCGATGTTGAATCACTCCGGTTCACAGTATGCCAACTCCGCCAATACGCTGAAACTGGATAGCTACACCACCCTGGATTTGGGTGTGCGCTACCGCATGACGGTGAGCCAGAACGATTTGGTATGGCGTGTCGGCGTGGATAACGTGACTAATGAGAAGTACTGGGCCAACGTCGATGGTACCGGCACTTATCTGGTGCAGGGCGATCCACGTACTCTGAAAGTCTCTATGAGCTACGATTTCTAATCTGCTGTTTACGGGGCGCAATCGCGCCCCGTTGTCACTTCTTACGCCAGGTGTAAAAGGTGGCGTCGGAAATGGCGTGCTTACGGCAGAGCTCACGGGCAGAAACCCCGGATTCGGCCTCGCGGAGAATACTGATGATCTGTTCGTCGGAAAAACGCTTCTTCATGGGGATGTCCTCATGTGGCTTACTGAAGACATTACTGACATCGCGGTGTGTTAATCAACGGGGAGCAGGTCATAACCATTAAACGACATGCTCTTCACATTAATTTACATTACAGCGTGGTTGGTAATAGCGTCCTCAAAAAGCCTCCACTTATATATGATGTGATGGTACTTCCCTTTCTTCTTCTGAGAAATCACATGATAAATCGTCGCCGGTTTATTTCATTGTCTGCATCAGCACTGATGGCAATACGCACCGGGAGCGTTTTAGCCCAGAAGCACTTCGTTCCGGGCGCATTATCACCTGAGGAGACACCTTCCCCTTCCGGCCGCTGGACTGATATTCCACTATGGCATGGAGCTCCTCCGGGGGGCGGAGGGCCAGTCGGAAGTGAGCTGCTTTCTGCCACAGGAGGCGTAAGCAATGTCGTCAGCCCGTCATTGCGTGTGTTCCGGCCAGAGCATCCGTCAGGAAGGGCCGTTCTGATAGCCGCAGGGGGCGGTTATAAACGCATCGAAATGGGAAAGGAAGCCTGCCCTGCTGCCCGGTGGCTGACGCGGCTGGGTTATGCGGCTTATGTACTGACTTATCGTTTGCCTGCAGAAGGCTGGCATGACGGCGGTATGGTCGCCCTGCAGGATGCCCAGCGGGCGTTACGGATTGTTCGCAGTCGCGAAAAACATGTCAGCGTTCTGGGTTTTTCAGCAGGCGGGCACCTGATGGGCATGACGGCGACCCGGGCAGATTTCAGTTCATATCCGGAACAGGATGAACTCGACAGAACCCGCGCTTATGCTGACCGTGCTGCAATTATTTATCCGGTTATTACTCTTGAGAAACCCTATACTCATACTTCGACACATAAGGTACTGGTGGGACCACATGCGAGTGATAAAGAAAATGCTGAGTGGTCCGTACAGAATTTTGTCACTCTACACACCCCCCCCATATTCCTGATTCAGGCTGAAGATGATCCCATATCTGATCCTCATAACACGCTGATCATGGCGGCGGCATGCAAACATGAACATGTGCCCGTAGAAATGTACAGATACGCATCAGGAGGACATGGTTTTGGCATGGGCAGACCCGGAACCCCCACGGCAGAGTGGCCAGCGCATTACAGGAGGTGGCTTGGTGAAGTTTAAAAAGCACTTTGCAAATTCCTTTTTCTGAAAAGAGGGGGGCATGACTTCCCGATTTGCTGGCAAATGTCAGAAATATGTAGAGCGTCAATACGGTCTGTATGTGGCACTTACGAGAAGGTATTCGCTAAAGCCGCTTTTCCCTGAGCCGATAATAGAAGGTGATTACGCGCAGTATCACCCGCCCGCTGAACGTGGCGCTGGGCGCAGCGCAGCGTATTGCCCGCGGTGACCTGAGTCAGGCCGTGCCCGTCAGCGGCCGGGATGAGGCCGGCAGGCCTTCATCTGGCACTGAATATCACACCGGAACAGCTGCTCAAGCCGGCGCTCACGGCGTGCCTGTCCCGCCTCATGCAGCATGCCGGACCGGTCCGCCTGGAGCTGGAAATTACTGAGCAGCAGGTAATGGCGATATCAGAAGATGCCCGGCGGGCTATCCGGCCCCTGAAAGCATCCGGCATCGGCGTGGGGCAGGATGACTTTGGCACCGGCTACTCCAACCTGTCAGTCCTGCTGGGGCTGGGTATCACCCATATCAAGATAGACCGCTCGTTCATCTCTGACCTGATAAACAACGCTCAGAAGGAAAAGGTGGCTGAGACCGTGCTGCTGCTGTGCAAAGCGCTGGGGGTTACGGTGACGGCGGAGGGGATTGAAGACGCCGCAACGCTTGAATGGCTCCGGCGGCAGGGCTGTGATTACGGCCAGGGTTACCTCTTCAGCCAGCCCGTTCCGGCAGAGCGTGCCACCGATCTGACTGCATCCCATCCGATCCCGGGTTTCGGTGCCGGCAGTACCTTACCGGCGAAGTAAGGCTGTATCGCCTGTAGCCGGGGGGGCTGAGCGAGACCTGCCTGTACGTCACGCCCGGCTAAGCAGGATTTACGGAACATTCATCCGGAGCCGGCCTGACCGGCTCAGGCATGCCGGGGACTACCCACTGACGGATGTTATTACCGTGCGCAGGAGAATATTCAGGTGATGTGGATGCCTGGCACGACCATGAAAAACTATATTGTGTGCAATTTTATTGCGCTCAACCCTCCTGAATGTGCGTTTTCTGCCGATACCCTTTCTTCAAACACATGTTTCCCGGAGAACTGATGAAGATTTCAACGCGCCTCAGTGCAGGCTTTGGCCTGCTTATTCTGCTTTTTGTCCTGTGTACGGGCATTGCCGTTCACGCCCTGTGGCAGGCACGGGAGGGGATGAACGACACTGTCGACGTGAAGATGAAGCGCTTTGCACTGGTAGTGGACATGCGGAACGGCGTGCGCGACATGGCGATTGCCGTGCGCAACCTGGCCCTGCTGTCCGACCCGGCGCAGATGCAGCCGGAGTGGCAGCGCCTGACCGCCCAGCGCGATATCTATATTCAGAAGCGTGAGCTGCTGCAAAAAAGCATGTCCGTTAACGTTTCGCCGCAGGGAAAGGCCGCACTCGAGCGGACGCTGTCAACGGAGGATGCCGCACTGTCCACGCTGATGACGGCCGGAAAGCTGGGGCGGGATAACCGTCAGCAGGAGGCCACAGCCTATCTGTTGACCACGGCACGGCCGGCGCAGAAAATCCTGCTTAAAGCTCTGGATGACCTGACGGACATTGAGATGCAGCTGAGCCGGGATACCGTCTCTGAAAACAGCGCCCGCACCTCCCGGACGGCCGTTATCCTGTCGGGCCTGGCCCTGCTGTCCGTTCTGCTGTCGGTGGTAACCTGCTATCTGCTGGTCCGCATGCTGATGCGCCAGCTGGGCGGCGAACCTGCTCAGGCCCGCGCGCTGGCCGCCGCTATCGCCGCCGGCGATCTGACCTCGCCGGTCACGCTGCGCCGCGGCGATACTTCCAGCCTGCTCGCCTCGCTGGACGGCATGCAGGCGAACCTGCGCGGACTGGTGTCGCAGATTAAGGACGCGTCTGCCTCGGTGGCGCTGGCCGCCGACGAGATTTCGCAGGGTAACACCGAGCTCTCCTCGCGCACCGAGCAGCAGGCCGCTGCCCTGCAGGAGACGGCCGCCAGCATGGAGCAACTGACCGCCACGGTGAAAAGCAACGCGGCCGGAGCTCACCAGACCGCGGGCACGGCGCGCGAGACCGCCACGCTGGCCCGTGCCGGTGAGGCTGACGTGCAGCGCATGTCCGAGACCATGAATGAGATTTCGCTGAGCGCGGTCCGGGTCCGGGACATTACCTCGGTCATTGAGGGCATTGCGTTTCAGACCAACATTCTGGCGCTCAATGCGGCCGTGGAGGCAGCACGCGCCGGCGAGGAGGGGCGGGGCTTTGCCGTCGTGGCGGGGGAGGTCAGGTCACTTGCCCAGCGCAGCGCCAGCGCCGCCCGGGACATCAAGCTGCTGATTGAACAGGCCGTATCTCAGGTGGAAGGCGGCGTGGCTGCGGCTGCCGGTACGGGAGAAAGCATCCTGAGGATTGTCGGCATGGTGGGTGAACTGGCAGACGCTATGGACAGCCTTTCCCTCTCCTCCGGCGAGCAGATGCAGGGCATATCCCAGGTCAGCATCGCCGTCAGTCAGATGGACGGGGTGACGCAGAATAACGCCGCCCTGGTGGAGGAGTCCTCTTCGGCATCGCAGTCGCTGTCAGAGCAGGCCCGTGCCCTGCGCGGCATGGTGGAGACCTTCCGCGTATGATGTACGACAGCGAAGCTGTATTCGCCGGCCCGGACCGTATCACCTCTCTTAAGGCCGACGTGGACGCGCTGTTACGGCAGCTCAGCGAGGGGGGAATACCTGAGCGTGGACACGTTTGCCAACAACTGGGTTCATCCGACGGCCCTCTACACCCGAATTCAGGCGCAGATGAACGGCCGGGTCCTGATGGACCGGCTGGTCCGCACGGATCTTCTACTGACCGCCGACCTGATGGCGGTGGGCCGGATGATTATGGTGATGAATAATTTTCTGCGCTGCACAGCCGCCGCACGCTGAACCGGCCGGTTCACATTGACATCAATTTAATCTGACTCAATACTGTGCGCCCTTAACGGGGCGCAGGACCGCTGCTGTCCGCACTGCAGTAAAAAACGGCCCCATCCGCAAAACGTGATGATATGAAAGACGAAACATCAGTAAACCGCGATGCGGTTTCTGCCGCGGCGACGCCTGCCATGACGAAGCTCTGTCAGCCCCGGCTGAAGCCGCCAGGGCTGACCTCCGCAGTATTTGGTACTGCTGATGCTGCGGGAAAAGTATGGCCTCACGGTCTCCGGGCTCGGCGCGCGCGTCCGGCTGGACTCCGGCACGCTCAGCCAGCTCCTGAAACGGCTGGAAAAAACCGGCGTTATCTGCCGGCAGCGCGACACGCAGCAGGATGAGCGACGCGTGCTGGTTTTTCTGACGGAGCAGGGCCGCCAGCTGAAGATAGCGGCCGCCGGCATGCCCGCACATAATACTGTTTCCCGCCGGATACTGGAGGCATCATAACCCCGCCGGGTGACCTGAATGACGCCGTTCCCGGCCATATAAGCACGATACGCATGCGTCAGGAGTCTGAATTGGGTAGCGACAGTCCGGATAATACGGAAAGCATTGAGTCAGTCATAGGGCAGGCCGTCTCGGCCCTGCTGAAGTCAGGAAAAAAGGTGGGCGTGAAAGAGATCCTGACCGTCCTGGAGCAGGAGGCCGCGCGGTCGGTGGACGGCCGTAAAAAGCTTTACGGCCGGGCTATCCGCGTCGTCGCCGGTGACACAGAAGGATGATGCGGACTCAGCGAGCAGCCGGCTGACACACAGCCGGATGAGCGGTGAATCAGTGCCTGAGCGCCGCACCCGGGACAGCTCCGTCAGCCCGTTCCGGGTCATCTGCCCGGTTCAGGACGCGGCCGTTAGCACTGTCCTGCTTCTGCCTGCGCAATGCCGCTTCAGCTTCCCGGATGGCGGAAAAGGTTGCCTTTCTGCAGCCGGCATCCTTTTCCGTCATCAGCATCTGCTGCAGCCGGAGAAGCAGCGTTATCTCATTAACCGGTGCTTTCTCTCTGAGCAAAAAAAACACCGCCTCACCAATCTTCGTGTCGGCCCGTTTTTCATCTTCTGTTCTGTACATTACGTTGTACCGCATTCCTGGTTTCAGTCAGGGCAGAAGCCGGCCGTGCCGGTATCTGCCGGAGAACTCTGCCATCTATGGTAGCCTCTGCCACGGTATGTTCAACCGGAAATTGATGCACCGTCCGGCAGGGCATTGCGCGGCATCCGGCTTTCCGGAGGATCGGCGGGGCACCATGAAGCGGACATCTGCCGGCCTGAGACTCGACCAGGCGCGTGGCGGCGTATCACCCCTCCGCATGCGCAACCGCTCCGCTGGTTGCCCCCCTGAACTGTCAGGCTGTTAAACTAACTTGCTGATGAACTTAAGTATTTTTATGAAGTCAGAATGATATCGGGATACTTCCCGTAACGAATTTCCCCGCCGCCGGCGGGTTTTTTTTGCCTGACGCAGTGCCCGGCCAGCTCTGTCATTTCTGCCGGTTCGCTTGCGTATCCCTCTTCTTTTTATCAGAATTATCCTGTGCCTGTTTGTGATGATCCCGGGCACGACGAGTTATTCTGAACTTTTCTACTGGTTCACCCGTCAAGATGGCGGGTTTTTTTTGTGTTTACGACCGCCTTCGGAAGCGGGCTTCGTGCCAGCGGCAGCAATGTCAGTGCGCATTATCGCCCGTCCGTGGATGTCACGCCGGTTATTTCATCAAGGGCCTCATGATTGATTTCACCCTCCGCACTGTCGACCGCCGTGGAAATACTCAGCAGAGCCTGCAGCTCGCTTAACAGAATGGCAGCATCGGATTTAAGCAGTTCGTCGGACTCAGCGGAGTCAATCACGGTGTTGATGGCTTTGTTGGCGCTTTCGATCATCTCCGTTACGCCACCCTCCCGGCTCACCGCCAGGACAAGCGCGCTGATTAGCAGCGACTGCGCCTCAACGCGCGCTGTGAGCTGCTTCATGCCTGCATCAATGTGTGAAATTTTAGCCAGCATGCTCAGTACCACGTTTTTCATAGCGTCTGCTCCGTTTTAAAAAGCTGACTTTACCATCCCATGCCGGCTCTGCCTGCAGTGATGTTCTGAAAATTTTCTCGTCAGTCCCGGCTCCCGCAGAACAAATGGGCGGATGCAGCCAGTACGCGCCCCCTCTGCCGCACGCCTGCGGGTATTCCTGTCCGGGGACGGGATGGGAGTGAACCGGTTATCTGCGCATCGTCAAACCAGGAGCAGTATCAGGCGTGACGGAGCGCTTACGGCTTATCATCTGCAGACTGCACTGTGCGGCCTCCTGGAGGTGACGGAGAATTATCTGACGCCCCCCTCTGACAGACCGCGGCGCGGCTGTATTCAGCATTTTTTGTAAAGTAAAGGTGAGTTAATATGATCGGGTCTCATCCTTTTTTACGTCCTTCCGATCAGGATATTTACACTGATTACAATCGCCACACAGCAGAGACCACTGAGCTGCCGGAGGAACTTTACCAGAGCCTGAGTGACAGGACGCTGCCTGAAAGGCACCGTCTTTTTCATATTGCGCAGCACTCCTGCTCCCTGTGGGAATACAGGACGCGCGGCATTCAGGAAATGGCGCCGGAATGGCAGGCGCACCGTTCGTGCGACCGGCAGCGCCTGAGGGAAGCACTCAGCCTCTTAAAGCTGTAAGACCGGGACCGTCACCCGGCCTTATTTTCTCCTGACGCGCGGTTTACGTGTTTTTTGTGTCTCTGATAAGCTGTTGCTTCAGAAGTTAAAAAAGCGCACGGACAGTTCACACTGACAGGTTAGCAGAGGCGTAATTGCAAATAACATACAGTATTGATTATCAGTACAAAGAGAAGGGCAGCCATAAACCGACAGCCAGCGGCAACGTCATACGCAGCTCGGGGGAAGAGACCCCCGTTATGTTTATTCCCGACGTCGGCGACTTCGTGGAAATAGGCGGAAACCCGGAAAAAAATGAAAACCTGACCTCCTTTCGCGGCATAGTGGTTTCCCGCTTCTACCGCTACCAGCGTATTTCGGACAGCGAGGTTTTCTGTCACATCAACATCGTTATCGAAGAGTCGGTGCAGGACTTCAGCAGTCTGGTGAGCGAATAATATCTCCCCCTGTCTGTTTCCGCCGGAACACCGATACTGACCGCCGCAGACGCCGGCCCGGGGCTGAAACATTGCGTGCAACGCTGACAGGGTGAACGCTGTGTCCCTGACGATTCAGAATGTACCGCAGGCCGGTATGCGCTGACGGGAAAGGTACCGGACAGGCGGAGCGGACATGGCATGACGAAAAGGCCGTCAGGACAGCACGGCCCTGAATCATTTTTTACCGGCGTCATCTGCCGGGCGTTCAGACGGGACGTAACGCTGTTTCCCCTGACGCTCGTTTCTGAAGAAATCTTCTCCGCATTCGGCTGAGCAGAAAGCCGTATTTGCCACGGCCACTTCATCCCGGCACCAGATACACCGGCCGTCCGGGCTTGTCAGTCCGGGCTTCCGGGCGGACAGGGCCGAAGCAATCAGCGCTTCCTGTTCATGTGCTAAATCTGCGTCATCCATCGTATTTCCCTGAACAAGAGTTGTTGCCAGCTGACACACCAGTGAAAACTACCCCTTACAAACCGGGCGAGACTGACAATTATAGTTCATCACTGCTGTCACCGGGGGAGGGGGAGCAGCATCTGCTGCCAGCGTAACAATACTCCTGTGCTTCAGGCTTCAGAAAGAAAATACGGATTATTTACAGGGTATCCTGGATAGCCGGCCTGGAATACATTGTAAGATCATGCTCTTCGCCTCAGGTAACTGATGACGGTTAACTACAGCGGTGCGTCTTTGTTCAGGACAAAAAAACCGCCATCACGGCGGTACAAAGAGGAATACTGTGACTCTTGCTTTTATCGAGGTAAGCCGAAGTCGCCGGCCTGAATCATAAAAAAGATCGCAACGATAACAAGCGTAAGCGGTAAAAAAATGCGTTCTCATGCCTGGCCGCTTCTGCTGGCATGGCTGACGGATTGAAGGTATGGGTAAGCGTCTCATACTGGGCGTGTTGACACGTCTATGGATGAGCAAAAGCTCAGACTTTAGCTAATAGATTTTGTTGATTCAGCGCAATCAATCTGAGTGGGTCTGCTTTGAGCGAAAAGCGGAAGTAGTAATGGTTCCTAACATCGAAGGTGTTTTACTCCTCTGATGGCCGTCTGGTGACGAAGGCCTGAGGAAACCGTTATCGTGCACAGCGACCGGGGTAGTCAGTATGGCCGCGGTGACTGGCGACGGTTCTGCCAGGCTAATTACCTGTCACCTGGCATGAGCCGGCGCGGCAGCTGCTGGGATGATGCAGTGGCAGAATCCATCTTCAGTTCGCCAGAAAAAGAGCGCATCAGAAAGCGGATATATAAAACCCGTGACATGGCCCGGGCTGATATCTTTGATTATATCGAAGTGTTGTACAACCGGACCCGACGCCACAGCCAGCTGGGAGGCGTCAGTCCAGAGGCCTTCGAAAAGGCCTCGTCGTGAGGGCAATGAATGTCTGCGGGAACGGGGTCACTCCATAACGGACCCGACCGAAGGTTATTGCACGGCCAGAGCCTGGGCATTATCCGGATACAGTCGGCTTAATCCGGCGCTTATTTCGGCCTGCAGAGCGGGCAGTTGAGGCAGTATTCGGCGGGATCGGTTGCTTTATAATAGAAACAGCAGGTGCGACGAAAGCGCACAGGCTTTCCCGCCACGTTTTGCTGAAGAGGCCTGCGAAAGCGTTGCAGCGGGTTCCAGGACAGGCCAAAGAGCGACGGGGAAGCCTGCCCGATTAACCAGTTGAAGTCAGCATCCCTGCGCTGTTCCTGCGCTTCGTCGAGCCAGTTCATCCGGCCCTGATAAAGCGAATAAACCCGCACCGCGGTATTCTCCCAGAGTATCTGTACGGGCAGTCCACTCACCCCGGCCAGACTTTGCCAGAGCGGAGCAAGAAACCCACTAAAAAGCGCTGACACGACCTCTTCACGCCAGGCATTTCGCTCACCGGGAAGATAACCTGTTACCCCAGTGTCTGCCGGGAGCGACGATGTCCATAGCCCGTTATCGTGAGCATACTCCAGCCGGCTGCCAGAAAGAGACAAGGGCAGGCCTCTGTCAAACACGCTCATGGCATAGAGCACATTGCCCGTCGCAAGAAATGCCAGACGTTTTGCAAACAACGAGGCTGCAATCGCAACGTCCGGTGCGCCTGTCAGCGGCATCACGTAACGTAAAAACTCATCGCAATGTTTCGCATCGAGTACATCTTCAGCCGGCACACTGCGCGCATCGGCCTCAGCGAGGTCGCGTAAGCGGAAATTCTTGTGCAGAAAGGCATGCTCCTCAGGCGTCAGCATGCAACGCTCCGGGAAAGGGAATGCACAGCGGCGAGCGAAAGAAAGGATCTTCAATAATCCGGCACTGAAGGTTAAACACTTTGTTCACCAGCGGTTCAGTCATGATGTCCCCCGGCGCACCCTGTGCACAAATTCGCCCGTCGTGTACGGCCACCAGATGGTCAGCGTAGCGGCAGGCCAAATTAAGATCGTGCAGAACCATAATGATGGTTTTACCCTGCGTCTGATTCAGGGCACGCAACAGTTCAAGCACCTCAATCTGATGGGCTAAATCGAGATAGGTGGTTGGTTCATCCAGCAACAACGTATCGGTCGCCTGCGCCAGCGTCATGGCAATCCAGACGCGCTGCCGCTGCCCGCCCGATAATGCATCCACGGGACGATGCTGCAGTGCATCAGTGCCGGTCAGGCGAAGCGCCTCATCTACCTGCTTTTCATCTTCAGCTGACCACTGACGCAGCCAGTTCTGATAAGGGAAACGCCCCAGACTGACGAGCTGACGTACGGAAATCCCTTCGGGTGCGACAGGCGTTTGCGGCAGGATCGCCAGCCTGCGCGCGACCTGAGCCGTACTGCTGGCATGAATATCCATGCCGTCCAGAATAATGGTGCCTGACTGCGGCTTGATAAGTCTGGCCATCGCCCGGAGCAGGGTGCTTTTACCACAACCGTTACTCCCGATGAGTACAGAGACTTTGGCTACGGGCAGGGTCAGGTCAAGCGAGTGTATAACCTGCTGCTGTGAATAGCTTACGTTTAGCCTATGAGTTGAAAGAGACACGTTTGCTCCATCAGTTTACGTGCGCTGCCGGACAAGCAACACCAGAAAAAACGGCGCGCCGACCAGGGCAACAAAAATGCCTGCCGGAAGATCTGCTGGCCGGAAGAGCGTTCTGGCCAGCAGATCGGCAGTAACCACCATAACGCCACCGCAGCATGCGGTAACAAACGCCTGGCCGAAAATACCATGGCTTACGATCAGCCGGCCGAGGTGTGGCGCTATAAGGCCAATAAACGCCATGGCGCCCACCATCGAAATCGCGCCGCCGGAAAGTATGACGCAGCCCAGTAAAAGCAGACCCCGCATCACAGGGACCCGCACACCCAGGCCTGTCGCAAGGTCGTCATTCAGCAGAAGCGCGCTCAGATAACGCAGCGAAAACAGCCATAGCAGCAATGCCGCCAGATCGATGGCGAGGAGATGCCGCACTTTTTCCCAGGTCGCTGCGTAAACGCTGCCGCTAAGCCACACCCACGCAGAAAAGGTGGTTGTCAGCGGGCTGAAAACAAGGATAAGGGTAACCATTGCGCCCGCCATTGCCGAGATGCCGATGCCAGTGAGGATAAGTCGAACCGGCGTCAGGCCTCTGCGCCATGAAAGCATGAAGACCAGGCCAACCGCGCAGGTTGCGCCAGCCATCGCTGCCACCGGCATCAGCGCGCTGCCCCAGGAAATACTGAAAAAGGAAAGCCACAGCAGCGCCCCGACGCTTGCGCCGGTTGTTACGCCGAGCGTGTCCGGAGATGCCAGCGGATTACGCACTAACAGCTGCATAACCAGTCCTGCGAGTCCGAGCCCCGCGCCTGACAGCAGCGCAAGCGCCACGCGAGGTAAACGCAGCTCGTGCAGGATGAAGCTTTGTGGGCTGGCGTCAGGTTGTATCAGGAGCCACAGCGTCTGAGGTAACGGAAGGGGGACGTCGCCGGCGCTTAATGCAGCAAGCGTCATCAGCAGCGAAGCCAGCAGGCAGAGCAGCATCACCACCGGCAAGCGCCCGGCATACTGGCGGGAAAACGGACCGCAGCGTAGAACACGGTTATCAGACATGATATCCCCTGCGCTGCGCCAGCATTATAAAAAATGGCGCGCCTATCAGAGCCGTCATGACGCCGACGGGCACTTCCTGAGGCAATATTATCACGCGCGCCACAATATCCGCCGTGAGTAACAGTAACGCACCGAGCAATGCGCAGGCCGGCAGCATCAGGCGCAGGTCACTGCCAAACAGCTGGCGGGCGATATGTGGCACTATCAGCCCGACGAAACCGATACTCCCGGCCAGTGCGACGGCGTTTCCCGCCAGTCCCACGACCAGCAGGCTGGCGAGGAGGCGAACCCGGACGATGTTTTGTCCGAGGCCGGTAGCAATTTCCTCACCGGCACTCAGTACATTCATCTGTCTGGCAGACAGGCACGCGACGACTGTCAGCAGCGTTCCGGGAAGCAGCATCGCATAGATATGCGGCAGGTCGTTACCCGCCAGGCTCCCGGCCAGCCAGAACAGCATCGTATCGAGCGTCTCCTGATCGATAACGAGGATTGCCTGGGTAATGGCATTACACAGCGCGGTTATCGCCACGCCAGCCAGCACCAGCCGGAGTGGATTGTGTCGTCCATTACCTGCCCGGCTGGCTAACCACACCATTGCGCTGGCAGCACACGCCCCTGAAAATGCCAGTAAAAGTGTCTGCCAGGGGGTGTTCAGGGAAAAAACGCTGCCGGCCAGCACAATTGCCAGCGCCGCGCCCGCATTGACGCCGAACAGCCCAGGCGATGCCACAGGATTGCGGGTCAGCGCCTGCATCAGTCCGCCTGCCACTGCAAGAAAAGCCCCCACACCTATTGCCAGCCAGGTACGGGGCAAACGGGATGTGCGAATGATGGTGTCGGCCGCCCGGGCACTATCGGTGTGAAAAAAGGCTTCCGCCACCTGCGACAGCGGGTAGAAGTGCACTCCGGCCATGACGCTGAGCAACATCATCAGCGCCAGAAGGGCACAACAGAACAGAAAGCGTGCTTTCACGTCAGCCCCCGGCTCAGCGCCTGCTCTGTGTCAGTGAGGATCTGATTTGCGCCAATTATGCCACCGGACAGACTCCAGGAAACGCTGTCAACCGGCCATAACTGCCGCGCTTTCACGGCGCGCAGTTGCTGCCAGAGCGGATGCGCGGTCATCACCCGGTACTGACGCAGAATGGCAGGGCTGTCCGCCCGGAGCAGAATGAAAAAGATATCGGCATCCAGAAGCGGAAGGTTCTCCATGCTGGAAAAGCGCAACGACGTGCCGCGCGTCTGCGCAGCCTGCTCATTCCAGTCAAAACCGAGTTCGGACATCACCGAGCCGGGAAAGCTTTGCGGAGCGTAGCTACGAATGTGGTCGGGGCGGATTTCAATGACGGACACCCGGGGTCTGGCCTGTGCGCCGAACCGCACCCTGATAAGGGTCTGAAGGGTGGCAATCCGTGAGTCCCATCGCTGAAGCAGGTCTCTGGCCTCATTGACCTTTGAAAGTTTTTCTGCGACGACCGTCAGCGTTTTTTTAAATTCATAAACGTCATCCAGCAGCACCACGGGCGCAATCTTTTCCATCAGCGGCGCAACATCCTGATGGCGGAAACGGGAAGCAAAAATAATATCGGGCCTGAGCAGCACTATTTTTTCAAGCGCCGGCTGAGTTTCCAGGCCTAACTGCGGTACGCCATAAAACTGCTTTCGCAGGTAACGATAAACCGGCTTTTCAGCCCAGGATTCAACGATCCCGCAGGGCGTAATGCCCAGTGCCGCCAGGCTGTCAGTGGCGCCCTGAAACAGCGAAACGGCACGCCGCGCGGGCGCTTGTTCAGCCAGCAGGCCGGGGGAAACGCCGTATAGCAGCAGCGCCTGCAGACAGCGACGGCGAACGGGTGAGAATAAAAATTGGCTTTTCATCGTCGGGTTAACGCCCCGGTGAGAGGGCGCCCATGTTTAGAAGTCAAGACTGTAGCCGAGCGTGGCCGTGCGACCCCGCCCGGCAAAATAGCGGTCAGGGTCAACGGAGGCGCTCTGCGAGTAATAAGTGATGTATTTTTTATTCAGCAGGTTGGAAATGCCCAGGCTCAGCTGTCCCCGGGGAAGCTTGTAACCCACGGCTGCATCCACCAGTGTGTAACCGGAGAAATCCTTTTCCTCATCGTCGAATTTTTTGCTCATAGCCCAGTTGGCCTGCAGGAAGGTGCTCAGCTCTGCGTTCCAGTTTGCCGACCAGCTGGCGATAATACGGTCCGGCGCGATATTCAGGCCGTCAAGTTTTGCATCGAGGCTGCCGTTTTCATCGCTGTCGTAACGGCCGCGCATGTGCGACCAGGCGAGCGTCAGCTTGTGGTCCGCAGCAGGGCGATAACCCGCGCTGACTTCTACTCCATCGATTTGCGTTTTTTCCCGGCGGGCGACAAATGCATCATCAACCAGTTCCACGCGGCTTCCGAGCTTTGAAGAAGAACGGTAGTAGCTTGCTTCAAAATCGAAGGGCGCCTGCTGAATGCGAAAGCCCGCCTCGCTGTTTTTGGTGACGATCGGTTTCAGCCCATTGTAGTCATCCAGCCTGACGCCGGGGGTGTCTATCCCCCGAAGCACGCGGCCCACGTCCGGCACGGTAAAACCTTCGCTGTAGCTGGCAAATAAGCTGAGCGGCTCCAGTGGCGTCCAGACGATGCCCGCGTTATACAGGGTTTGTTCAAAGGAGGGGGACCCGCCTTCAACGCTGACGCGATCGTTTGCCCAGGTGGTCTGGTAACTGTCAATGTTCAGACGCGCGTATTCGTAGCGTACGCCACCGCTGAGCTTCACTGACTCGATCGGGGCATATTCGAGCTGCAGGAACGGCGAAAGGTCGGTGTAGTTGATTTCGGGTACGTAGGTCCGCCCGGTTGACCATAAATCCTGCTTTGAATTGTCAAAAAGCGTATCGAACCCTACCGTGGCCTTAATGCGGTCGTCCCAGATATCATCTTTAGTCAGGGCAATTTTGGTGCCGTATTTGTCGGTGAAGGCGCGGCTCTGATCGTAGAGTGTGCCGAGTGGAGCAATCGCAGGATCCTGGAAAGAAGAAGAGTTTGTCGCGCCGAAAAGTGCTTCGTAGCGCTGGTAATAGGCGAGCGCGGTGAGCTTCATGCCTGCCAGATTATAGTTATCGTAGGTGGTACCCACCGTCCAGACATCGTTGTGCGGCGCGCTGCCTTCCGGTCTGCCTTTGACTGAGGTGGTCAGTCGGCCGGCATCGCGATCGCCGGTCACGCTGATGTAGTTGTCCTTGTTTTTCAGCTGGTAGCGATTAAGACTCAGCTGTATGCGCTGGTCGTTATCCAGCCAGTAACCGACCTTCGCCAGCATGTCCCATGCACGTGAGTCCATCAAGTCGCCCTGGGTGTTATCCACGCCAATCGCACGGTTATCTGCGTCTTTGAACAGGCCCTGATCTTCATAGCTCAGCGCGAACAGATAATCGACGTATTCCTCGCTGCCGTTAACGCTGTAGTTCGTTTTGTAGGCCAGCGTATCGTGGTCAAATTCAGCCGTAGGCGTCGTGGCTTCGACGCTGAAGTGCTGATTGACGGTGCCAGGCTTTGCGCGCTTTGTGATGATGTTAATGACCCCCCCCGTTGCCCCGAGACCGTTGCTGGCGTTTGCACCCTTGATAACTTCAATACGTTCAATCATGGACGCGTCAATGGTGTGCATTTCCCGCCCGGTAGGGCGCAGAGGATTGGATTGCGGAATGCCATCAATCATTACCAGCGGCATACGGCCACGCAACGTTTCACCGCTACCGGACATTTTCTGTCGCGCAGGGGAAAAAGACGGCAGCAGGTTGCTCAGAATCTGGGAGGTGTCTGACGTCAGCTGCCGCTGCTGGCTAATCTCTTTTTCATCAATCACCCTGATGACCTGAGGAGAATCATTGCGTGAACCTTCGGTACGGGTCGCATCAACAACCAGCTCATCCTCTGCGTTATCCTGCGCACAAAGCGGGGATGTCGCGAGCAGCGTTAACGCAGCACACAGGGTGGAAACTTTCATACAAGTGATCCTCTGCTCTGAAAAAATTTTCATATAGGGTCGGTCAATTTCACTGCGTTATGCGAACAACAATGAGAATGAATATGATAACGGTTATTAATAACAAAGCGTAAGGATAAAGTCAGGAAATGATGCAATTTAATTCTGGATATGAGTGTGAGTGGCACATTTGCTGCGTTAGCTAACGTGCGCCATTCAACTGGCGGAAGTATCGGGAAAGAGCAGGCAATCCGCCCGGTCAGGTTAAAGCGGAACTGGCTTTCAGGACTGATAACGTGATTTTAACCCGAGACCCGGCAGACCAATTAACTGGCCCGGCATCTCGGGTGCGCCGCAGTGTGCGACGCCTGGGTCAACGACATCCCACGGCATGGCATCCTGGGTACAGAAATCGCCAGCGCAGGTCATACTGAAGCGGTTTTCAATAAGCCCCACGGGCACCCACACGTAAGATGTATTGCGCAGAAGATTAGGCACCGTGCTGCCACAACTCAGGCAAAAGTCATTCCGTTATCCCTGCGGCCGCTGTCAGGTAACGATATTTTCCGTGCCGTGAGCCCAGTCAAAGTCGCGGGAGGGCACAATGGTAGTCATATTATGGCCTGTACCGGACTATTTTCTGCAAAGTGAGCAGTGACAGCGATAGTACTTCAGAGGTCTGACGTAAAGTATAAACTCCACTTTACCGCACAGACAGGCGCCGTTTTCCGCATATGCGATTATCCGACGAATGACACGCGTAACATTATCGAATCAGCACTTCGAGACCTCAGCACTATCTGGCGGAACGGATACAGGTATGCCAAAGCAGGCGTCATGCTGGCCGATTTTTACCAGTCAGGCGTGGCGCAGTTTGACATGTTCAGTGAGCAGCAGCGGCGAGCAAACGCTGACGCGTTAATGGCAGCGCTGGACGGCATCAATCGCTCAGGCAATGGAAAGGTCTGGTTCGCAGGTCGGGGAGATCGCGACAGTTCATGGCAGATGAAGCGCGGAATGCTGTCGCCACGCGACACAACGAGAATAAAAGATATTCCAGGAATAAAATAATTTTAGAGTAATTGAGGGGACTCTTTAACAAAGAGTTCGCTATGTGCCAAGAGCGGATATTGCTGAGTCTGCATTCCCTTAATTATGAGGAGCAGTTTAAAGTCAGCAATCTGGATACTGAACTAAAAATGCACGCCTTTAATGAACCATGTGGTTCTGTTAACATGATCCTGTTTACAGGGAGAACCATATGCGAACACTGACTGAAAAGAAACGAAATGACATCCTTAACGCCGCGACGACCGTCTTTCTCGGGCAGGGTTACGAACGCGCCTCCATGGATGCTGTGGCCAGAGCAGCAGAGTGCTCCAAAGCCACGCTCTATAACTATTTTTCCTCCAAGGAAAGTCTTCTTGATGCCGTCGTCAGGGCCTACGGCACCAATTTTCTGACGCGCGCGGCGGACGATATTTACAGTCAGGATAGTCGTCATCTGCCGCTGGCTGACAGACTGCAGCGCTTTGGTGAGGGCATGCTGGGTGCAATGACATCGGACTGGAAGGGGCTCCAGCTTTATCGCATGGTGATCGGCGAGGCCGGACATTCCGGTATCGGTGATATTTTTTATGATTCCGGTGTCCACGAAAGCATGAACGCTCTGGCAGAGCTGATGAAACAGCATATCGAGGCTGGTGACCTTTTTCCCGCCCGCCCTGACCTTAGGGCGAAACAGTTTTCTGCGCTGGTAAAAGCCGAAGCTGATGAACTCTTTTTGCGTTACAAAATGCCGGTTTATACACACGAAGATATCATCGCTATGGTGAAAAGCGCTGTAGAGGTGTTTATATCAGGTGCATCACCACGCTGACCTGACCAGCAAAGACGGATTATTCATCCCGGACAGTTGACTAATCTCAAAGTATATATAAACTGATACGTACAGTTTAATTATTGAGGGGTTAAGTCAATGCTTAATCGTTTCATTTTGGTGGCAGGTCTGACCCTGTGTTCACTTCTGCTAAGCGGCTGCGTTTCTTTATTCTGAGGAGGTGATATGCGTCTTTTTTATAGCCTCATTGCCGGCATGGCCGTACTGATGCTCACAGGGTGTCTTTCTATCGGCAGCCACATCTGAACTTTATCTGCCCGCCTTCAGGCGGGCAATCTCCTGATAACACCTGCGCACGGCTAAAATGATACCTCCGACAGCATGAGCACAATCAGGGTGTTTATGGCCAGAGCCACCATAATTTCGGCAACAATTAGCGTCATTAACGAGTTCCGGTGAACTCGCCAGGCCCCCTGGTGTATTTTCTCCCATAGTGGGTTTTCAGGCGCCGGATATGAATAATCTCTTTTACATTAATGATGACGTGCCACCACATAATCACGACGGTCACCGCAAGAGCGCCAGATAAAATCAGGATGCTCATGATGCCCCAGTCCATCCACAATCCCCTGCCGTTAATCACTGACAGTTTCTCCATCATTTTATTCTCCTGCATGTTAAGTCTTCACTTAGAGGGTTGTGAAAACGCGCATGCCTGTGACCCGGGCCAGACACTGCGGGGCTTTCACCAGAGGGTGATATCGCTGAGCACAAGCAACAGCAGTACAGAAAACGCATTCACAATGAGGCATTCCGCCGCCAGAAGTATCTGCACCCGTCCTGATGAGGCTCCCCACACCCTGATTGCATAGTATCCGGCCCGACGCTGCCCGAACCGACGCAGACGGCGTATTTCACGGAGGTTGCCGGCGGTTCTGAGCAGGGCGCATGCCACGGTCAGCAGAATGGCCGCATATGCCAGCCATTGCCCCGGCGACGTATTTTCCAGCCCTCCGGCTATCAGCCAGCCATACATCAGCTGACCTGGGCGTCAAATGCGGTGAAGAGGCCGCCGGCAATAAAAAAAAGCGCCAGAACGACCCGAATAAGCAGTATCTTCATGCTCCTGCACCCGCCGCATACCGCCGAAGAAAATCAGCTGTTCTGCGCCTCACCTCTGTACGGAGTAGCGCCTTATCCTGCTGAAGGCCTGCCATCTTGCTCCGCAGCTCCTCTGCCAGCTTCAGGTAAGCATCAGCCATTTCGCCCGAGGGCCGGCAGCGCAACTCTCCGCGCAGCATTGCCGTATCAATAACGCTCCGCGCATAGTCCGCTGCTGGTGTAACGGCGTCCTGCCCCGGGCTATCAGGGATGCTCCTGGCTTCGCCATATTTTTGCAGCGTCAGCATCGTTCTTATCAGCCTGCGCCGCACCGGCAGGCCGGAATAGCGGAGCGGCAGGCTCGGGATAAAACAGGCGCGCTCAGCACACACTTCCCGCACGGGCTCCGGTATGCCCTCCCTCAGTACCGGCGTAATGGCCAGTCGGAAACGGGACCAGTACGTGATGCCTGACAACGAAACTTCCGGATTGAAATAAAGCATTCCGCACTCCTCAAGTGAAAGTTACTGACACGCACTGAAACATTTTCTTGACAGAGTCAGGATAAACCATATTAACTATACCGTACAGTTCATTATATCAAAAAAGTAGCCGGAGAATATTTATGGTTTGCCTCACAAAACAGTTGTCCCGTACGCTTATCCTGACCGTCGTCATTGCCGCTGCGGGATGTTCATCCACGTCACCGGTAAAATATTCCGGCATACAGGCCACATCACGGATGACGCCTAACACGGCTGATGACAGCGACCGGATCCCCTTCCGCTACGCCACCCCGGTTGACTGGAGCAAATATCGCAGCATCACCATCGATCCTGTTGAAATCTATGGCGGCAGCGACGCACAGTTTAATGACCTGTCTGAGCAAGACCGGCGCAATCTGGCAGACTATATGCAGAAGAAGTTTGCCGACGTGCTGCGGGAGAAATTTAGTGTCAACACCAGCGGCGGGAATGCCCCTTCTCTCCGGCTTAAGCTGACGCTGACCGGTGCGGACACGACGCCGCAGGTTGTGGGGACCTTTACAAAGTTCGACCTGGCAGGTGGTCCTTATAATATCGTTCAGTCCATACGCGGCGGGCGCGGACTGATGAGCGGTTACGTAAACTATGCAGTGGAAGTGAAAGATGCTGCGACCGGTGAACTCCTGCTGGCCTACGTGGCGGAACAGTACCCTAATGCGATGAACGTAGGTGCAACGTTTGGCTCAATGAGTGCGGCAGAAACAGGTGTGGACAAAGGCGCAGAGCAGTTACTGGAAAAACTGCGCCAGGTCAGACGATAACCAGAACGTGACGGTTTAGGGGCATGGGGCTTTGTCAGTGTAGCTATCGCTGCACTGGCAGGAGATAGTTTCAGGCATCGTTAGTAAAAGCTATTCTCACGCTGAAAAGGGCTGTGCTATGAATTTCCAATGTCCGCCTTTCGCTCGCTATGGACACTGAACAACAACGTCCGCTGTGTGCCAGGAGCGGACATTTCCAACATCTGCAAGCACTAATCGATGGAAAACTGTTTTCACTGCATAACCATTCAGACGCGCCGTACTCTTCAAGGTTGTTTTCAGGGATTAAGCCGGGTAAAGGTGCCGGTAACAACCCGATTGCGCCAGGATCGCGCTGAGGGGCTTTCGAGGGGTGCGGCCAAGGGATGTTATGTTTAAGGTGGCAGGAACTTCCCTGTCGCTATGATTTTGACGCCCGCTTCACGCCCTGAGACATTCGACAAGCTTTTATGGCTTCAGTAAGGGCGAGTGTCGCGCAGCGGTGCTACAGCAGAATTTAATAGCTACAATATACTAATGTGAGTTCATAACAGGCACAGGATTAGGCCGGTGAACCGGCCTGAGGTCTTATCAGATGGCGCAATAAACGCGCGCTTCACGTGGCGTGTAGATACCAAACGTCACCACGCTCAGTAAGCCATTAACAAACGTCTGCTGCACTTCAACCCGATTAACTTTTTCCTGGCCGCCGCACACCTGCGCCGCATCAATGCTCTTGCGCTGACCGATACCTGATACAAAGAACGGCTGGCTGGTAGTTTTTGTCGCCGCGCCAACTTGATTCTGTTTCATAACGAAAGTCTGCTGCGCACAGCCGGTTAAACTCAGAGCCAATAACGCCGCAACACAAAAATTGTTCATAAATATCCTTATCGCCTTAATAAAAGAAGAAATGCTGAGTGAAATCATCACTCAGCCAGCAATCAGGTTATCGACAACGAAAGCGGAAACATGAGAAAGATTTTTGAATGCGGACTGTTCTTCTCGCCCGCCGAACCACCATAGCTCAATTCCAGCTCACTCAGCAGCGACTTATGTTTCTTGCTCATAGCAGACCCTGGCCTGCCGTCAGTACGCTTTGTGCCAGGAGCGGACTGCACCAAAATTTTACTCAGTTTATTTTTGAACTTGTTATTACGCACCTCATATGATTTTATATGCAATTAAAATGAATATAAAATCACATGAGGTGCTTTCATGTCTACCGATTCACCCGTTAAAGCTCAGTTTGAAGCCTATAATGCACACAATATTGAAGCATTCATGTCTTGCTTTTCAGAGGATTTTAAAGGTTATCGGATGCCAGGTGAGCGTCCTTCAACAGTTGGTAAAGAATCATTACGTGAGTTTTACATGAATAATCGCTTTAATAATCCGTCGCTTAGAGCAGAACTTATTTCCAGAATCGTAATGGGTAATAAAGTTTTCGATCACGAATTAATATATGGTTTATCTGAACAGCCTCTGGAGAGCGTTGCTGTTTTTGAAATCAAAAATGACCTCATTTCAACAGCATGGTTCTATTTCCCCTGATTGTGCGTTTAATCGCTGGTTGAGAGCTAACGTATCTAAGTTTTCACATTGAGTGAGAAACGCTGTCAAAGGTCCGCTTTTCGCTCACAGCGGACTTTGGCCTGCACACGTCCGCTGTGTGCCAGAAGCGGACATACCCATCCATCAAAACTGAGCTTCTATCTTTTGCGCTCTCGCTTTTTTTACTGCAATTAATCCATGAGCGGCCTTCAGGGCTGAGGGGTCTTTTTTATTTCATCGAGATAGTTGTAGACAGTGTACCGCGTTACGCCGAGCACTCTGGCAGCCATTTCCACACCGCCACGCACGATAAACAGCCCTTTTTCCTGCATCAGTCGGACGATCCTGACCTTGTCTTTTTTTGTTGCGCCAACCCGCAACTGCCCGGAAGGCGGAATGCAGGCACGGATAATTTCATCCATTTTTGCCTCAAGTCCGGATTCGCCATTTTCGGCTGCAGTTGCCTGTGACGGCATCAGGCGTGACAGCGCTTCACGGGCTGCGTCCACCTCGCTATAGTCGGCATTAAAACACAGTGACAGGGTGGCCTTTCCGCTCTCGTCCCTGAAGAGTACTGTCGAGCTGCGCAGCGGTTTGCCCTGCGGGCCGACCGTACGGTAGTGAGTAAAGACGGCGGGCTCGGTTTTCTCCGGGGAGGTTTCCTGTGCGAGAAGTCCCGTAAACCCCATATCATTTTCAGGCCCTTCGAGAAGAGAGCAGCCGACCTGCCTGCCGGAAACATGACCATTAACGATCCTGAGTACTGACGCTTCAGGACGTTCCAGATCGTGCAGCACGACTTCCATATGCTGTCCGGTTACAGAAGAAAGGGCCTCCATGACAGCGCTCAGTTCGCTGATAAGGCTATTTTTTGCATTTTTTTCTGACATATGAGAGCTCTGGTCTAAAAATGGGGCGGATTTATAAACAGATTATTGCGACCTTAACATAAGGATCTGACCCCGTCGCTTTTTCAGTTTCTTACTTTTCTTTTCACATAAGCACACCGTAATTAAACGCAATGTTGATAATTCAACGTTTAATTGATGTGTTTTATAGCTCTGCTGCCGTGCAGGCAGGATAAGAAATTAATGAGCGAAGCAATCAGACGTTACAGCAGCATCCTCCCGTTTCCATTTGCCACCGCTACGCCTTGCTGCAAGCCAGTTCGTCATAAACTGGGATCACTGGGTTGCGTTTACATTGCTCTTCGTGCCGGGCACTCGAATGATTTTCGAAGGCATCCGCAAAGAAACAGACGAGCCGGAAGATGCACCCCGACGCCACGGCTTCTGGTTACTGGTTACCAGGGTAATTGCTACAAGCCTTGATGCGATGGCCGTGGGTGTTGGTCTGGCATTTTTGCAGGCAAATATTGTGGTGACAGCACTGGCAATCGGTGCGGCAACCACCGTGATGGCAGCCAGTGGCATGCTGCTGGGGCTTTTTCTTGGCGCTAAAATTGGGAAATGGGCAGAAATTCCCGGCGGCATGGTGTTAATTAGCATCGGCAGCTCTATCCTCATTGAACATCTGGGCCTGCTCAACTGAGTATATTCATTCAGAACCAGTACGAACTTACCTCCGGCCTTACCGCTATAGAGAATGCCATGAGCCTTTTTCACATTTACAGCTTTCATTGGTGTAAAAATCTTGTTAAGTGTCGTTCTGATTTGCCCTATATCAACCAGCTGTATTATTTCTATCCAGAGAGGATAGTTATCGGTTAACAGATAGAGAAACTACGTCAACCGATGCCAGTCAGTGTCAACTGTTGAGCTGAATAAATAAATCAGAGAACTATATAATTAAGCTCGAGGCTTCCTGGTTTCAGCCATTCGGCCGAAGATCAGATCTCTGAGGACGAATCGGTGAAAGAGCGCTGCCAGGATATGTACGCCTATCAGACAAAAAAGTAGCCATGCCATAAGATCATGCGTTATATCTGCCGGCGCAACCATCCAGCTCACTTCCGTATCAGTTTCAGGTATTAACGCAATCCCCCAGAGACTCCATCCCTTACCACTTCCATACACACGTAACAGAGCAAAAGCAGGAATCGCGAACATGAGGAGATAAAGTATCACATGTGCTGCAAAGCTGGTTCGCCCTGCCCATCCTGGGGAATGCGGAGGCCGGTGTCGGCGATTGGCGAATGCCCAAGCGGTTCGCAGAACAATAAGCACGAAAGTCAGCAGACCAACTGTTCCGTGATCAGGCCCAAATTGCGAGACAAGTATAATGTTTTCTGAGGGACCAAATGCACGCCAGCCCAATACCATAGTGAACTGCCATAGCATAAGGTATGCCATACCCCAGTGCAGTAAACGACTTACGGAACCATAGTAATCCGGCGTGTCTGTCCACAAACTACCGCTTCCAGGAATCCTGACGTTTTTCTTCATACAGCCTCCGATGGATTGAAACTGCTATCTGGTATTGAAGATAAAGCAAGTCATTGCGCAGCGAAAACCAATCCAGGATGATTTTTTCTGGCTTTCAGTCTGAACTTAATCAGGAGTATCGGGGGCATGAAAAATCTTAAAAGCAAAAATAAGGAAGGGGAGTGTATGTGTATGAGTCGTTTTTGATAATTAGTTACCTGATAGTGACTCGACCACCTTCAGGTATCCTCAGGCCTGCATCTAAGAAGACCGTCCACTTCTCGCTCATAGCGGACGAAGCTTAGTGAGTAAGGTCGGTTGGGCGGATTGCGGGTTTTACTGAATTAACGTTGAACGTGAACGGGTTGAAGGGCCGTTACTCAGGACGCGTAGTAGATATTGACGGACTCATTTGAATGCGATACTGTTAGTTCCACAACTCAACCCTAAACGCAGCGATTCAGTTCACTGGCAGTTGGGGTGAAGAAGCCGGCCAGCGAGCCGGTTTTTTCGTATCTGAAAGGAAGCAAATGTGCGCACCGCTTTTTTTGTAGACGGATACAACCTCTTTTACGGCCTGCTGGCCGGTACAGATTATAAGTGGCTCGACCTCCCAGCCCTGCTAACCCATATTACGAAAATACAGAATCCTGCCTCTGAGACTATTCAGGTAAATTACTTCACGTCTCCAGTATTGCCGAGCCTTGCAACTTTAGGTATCAAATCCAAAGAAGCTCAGGATACCTATATTCGTGCCCTCAAAGCTAAAGGCGTAACAGTGACTCTGGGTAAACACCGGCTGGAGCATGGCACAGCTCCACGCTACATAGATAAACACACACCGGCTTCACGGCAGGATAAGGTGGATATATGGGACCTGGAAGAGAAACAGACAGATGTAAGTTTAGCCATAGGTATGTACAGGCTCCTTTCACAGCAGCAGAACCTGCCAGCTGATGAACGTATAGAACAGATAGTTCTGGTGTCTGCCGATACTGATATGACGCCAGCGTTAAAAGCAATACAGGAAGACTTCCCCGAAGTTACAGTGGGAATTATTCTTCCTCACAGGGAAGGAATAGATCGTGGAGTGCCTGGCTCCCTCAATAATTACGCCCATTGGCTCAGGAAGAACATCAAAATAGTTGAGCTACAGGCGCATCAGTTTCCAGATCGCGTCTCCACCAGAAAGAAGCCTGCCATTAAGCCCCATTACTGGTGATTCGGTCCTGTAAGCGTTTTACCGAATGCCGGTGAACGGTAAAGAATCGGTCCTCTTTGTGGCAAAAGAGGACATCAGCCGGGTTTGTGTTTATGTTGTCATAAACCTATAGGTTGATAGCCTTGCCATTCTGGTTGATCACGACTTCCTGTTTCGCAGGGGGTTAAAGTGATAAAAAACTCACCTACTTTTTCCAGTAGCAGGCAATCGTCAACGTCTTTCAGGTTGTCTTTATGCTGATGGTCAGCGTCACAGAGCAGCGTCTTCAACGCTTTACTTTTGGCCTGTTGGGCATTTTCGGCTACAAACAAATCGAATTCGTGTAACTCTGCAAGTGTGTCAGGCCTGTAGCCGCCCGCGTTGACGAAAAATAATTTCTTTGCTGAATGGGAAGGCTCAGCGGACAGAGTGACGGAATAACCGTCAGCCCAGGTGATACGGCTATAGCCGTCAATATGGATTTTATCTTTATCACCAAACCATACATCACGAAGAGCGGGCCAGGCATCTTTTGGTTTATTGACTGCGACAAACTGAATGTCGTGCACCTCAATATTGGATTTGCCAGCGTTACCGCCGATATAAAACATATACAGATTCATCTATCATCCTCATTCCAGCATTGATTCCGTAATGTATTTGAATACATAACGATTCGTGCTGCAACCTTATCAGGAAAGCTGCAGACGTCTGCTTTTAGCTAATTTCAGACTTAATCGCCGTCCGCGTGCACTTCAACCAGAAGCCCGTAGCTCCCAAAAATATTCGAGAAAGTATTCTGACTACTGGTTTTCGCTCACTGCGCGGTAAATCTGCAAATCCAGACCTGATGAAATACAGGGGAGTAGGTCACAGGGCCTCAATAACTACTGACAAACGCTTCATCACGTGATGAGCTGCCCGGGATAGCTGTCTTGTAGAGTTAATGCACAGCCCCAGAATCAGAGGTCGCAGCGGGCTGTTCCTTAGAGGAATAAAATGTAAACGTTCCGCTCTGACATCTTCCATTACGTCGAGCCAGCACAGCACACTCACGCCGGCTCCCCTCGCAATGAGAGCTTTGATCAGGCGGATATCATTGCAGGAGATTGCAGTTTCGGGCAACTGACGCGCATGAGCATAAATTGATCTGACACGTTCGTGAACAACCAGTGAGTTGCCCGGAAGTATGTGCTTTTCTTCATTCAGGTCAGAGATGGAAAGCGCGACATTTTTCTTAAACCTGTGTTGAGGTGGCAGAACAATACCCATCTCAATCTCTGCAAAGGCAAGCACTTCAAGTCCGCCAACGACTTCCGGGTCGAGTATGAGTCCAAAATCAATTTCAGAATCCCGCACCTGTTGTGTCACTGCTGCGCTGCTTTCAACATTCAGCTGAAGATCCAGCCAGGTATACTCCTGAGCAATTGCCGAAATCTCTTCACAGAGTTTCCCTTCCGACAGAGCCTGAACCAGCCCGATACTGACTTTTCCGCGTCTGAGCCCCTTAATGTCATCAAACCGCTGTTTTATCAGTTCAAAATCACGTTGCCAGCGAAGCACGTCAGTGTAGAGAAGCTCGCCTGCAGTTGTCATCCGCATGCCTCCCGGAAGCCGCTCAAATAAAGGTATTCCCAGTTCTTCTTCCGCCTGGAGGATCTGACGATTAATTGCTGACGCGGACACGTGCAGCTTTTCGGCTGCTTTTCGAAGACTTCCATTGCGAGCAACCTCCGCAAAGTAGGCTGCAAAGCGGGAAAAGGGACTCATGGCGAACCCGTAAAGTTTTATGCAACAGATGTGTGCATTTATGCTGATGGATTAGTACACCTTAAATTACTCATACTGCCATGGCAATGCACAGGCTAATCATCCAGACGATGACGCCGCGCTTTACCAAAGCTTAATAAAAGGTGACCTTATGACACAAAAAAAACTTCATTTAGCCCTGTTCCTGTTTCCGGGATATCATCTCGGGGCCTGGAGATTGCCGGACGCCATTCCAGAAATAGATCTGGACATCGACCACCTGGTACACGCAGCACAGCTTGCAGAAGACGCAAAACTGGATGCCATCTTTTTTGAAGATCAGGCTGCCGTGCGTCGCAGCAATGACATCCTGGCGGGTGATAAATACGGTGCGGCCAACCCCCGCTCAATCCACTTTGACCCTACGATGGTGTTACCGCTTCTCGCAGCCCATACTTCACGATTAGGTCTGGCTGCCACAGCAACAACGACGTTTAACGAACCTTTCAACATTGCCCGTCGGTTCGCGACGCTCGATTTTATCAGCAAGGGGCGCGCAGGATGGAATTTAGTCACGTCCTTTAACGAAGATGAAGCGCAAAACTATGGACTGGATGCCCATGTTGGCCACGCAGACCGCTATGGACGAGCAGAAGAGTTCGTCGACGTTGTTAACGGCCTCTGGGAATCATGGGATGAGGATGCTATCACGCGGGATAAGCAGAGCGGTGTTTACTTCGATGTTGATAAGATGCATTTTCTTCAGCACCAGGGGACGCATTTTAAGGTTCGTGGTCCACTTCCTATGGGCCGCAGTCCACAAGTGCGACCTGTTATTTTCCAGGCCGGTGCATCAGAGCCCGGCCGGGCTCTGGCAGCACGAACGGCTGATGTGGTATTTACACTGCAATCCACCATCGAAGGCGGGCGCGCATTTCGTGATGACATTCGCCGGCGCGCTCAGGCATTCGGACGCTCGCCCGATGCGATCAAAATTATGGTGGGGCTTACTCCCATCATTGCAGAAACAGACCAGAAGGCCAGAGAACTGGCCGACCAGATGTTAACCCTGATTCCAGATGACATTGCCTTAAGTAATCTGAAACCACTGGCGGGTGGGGTCGATTTTCGCCAGTTCGACCTTGAAGAACGCGTACCAGAACTGCCTGAATCAAACGCGGGAAAATCGCACCGGGACGCAATTATGGCCATTTCCCGTGATAAAAATCTCTCCGTACTTGAGACGGCCCGCTATTTCGCGGAAGGCAGTTACCTTAAAGCCATTGGCTCCCCGGCCACGGTTGCCGATCAGATGCAAGCCTGGCTTAATGCCGATGCCTGCGACGGATTCCTTGCCGTGCCCACTCATTTCCCAACAGGTACAGAGGCATTAACCAAACTTTTGGTGCCGGAGCTGCAACGACGAGGCATTTTTCGCACTGAATATGAAGGAACCCATCTGCGGGATCACCTGGGATTGACTAAATATTGACTTAGTACAGAGGTTATTAAGGTAACAATGCTGACCAGTTCCCAATTGATTCACAGTTAATGCTATCAGCAATGCCTGCAGATCGCTTAAAGCGGACCATTAACTCAGGTGACCTACCCGCTGTGTGCCAGAAGCGGACGTTATTATTCTGGTCTCATCTGTGCAGTTAGTTGCGTTAAATTGTGTTAAAAAGTTGTTCCAAGACGGCTGTGTCTGAAACCTGATGGAGCAGAAATGAGAACGCAAAAACGATGCATGGGTTATGTGGCCATCGTGGTCGACGACTATGATCGCGCAATTGAGTACTACACCGACAAGCTGGGATTTACGCTGGTAGAAGACACACCGCAACCGGGTAAGCGCTGGGTCGTTGTGACGCCGAATCCGGAAAGCGACTGTAACCTTCTCCTGGCCCGTGCTTCAAACGAGCGGCAGGAAGGCTTTATCGGCAACCAGTGCGGCGGACGGGTATTCCTGTTCCTGCAGACTGACGACTTCTGGCGCGATTACAACGCCATGAAGGCGAAGGATGTTCACTTCTGCCAGGAGCCGCGGGAGGAGGATTACGGGATGGTCGTGGTGTTTGAGGACATTTACGGCAACCGCTGGGATCTTTACCAGAACAAGCAAAATTAAATCGCCTGGAGTCAGGTTACTAATGCGTAATCGGTCACAATACCAGGTCCGCTTCTCGCTCACAGCGGACTTTGGCCTGCACAATGTCCGCTGTGTGCCAGGAGCGGACGTAACCTTGACTGTTATGTGCCAGGAAAAGACATGACCAACATCCAGACGGTTACAAAATTGAGCTGATAAAAGATGCTCAATCAGGTAGAGGAATCACCGCCTGAGAATCTTCCCGTTAACTTTGAATGAATCAGTTTCCATGCATGCAATCAGGATGGCTTGAGGACTATCACGGCATAGCGGCAAAGATAACCGGTATCATTTTTGAAGATACAGTCAGCAGGATCGCCCAGCTCCAGACAATCACCCGGTGACATCTCAAATGTTGTGCTGCCCTCAATAAATGTCAGCTTACCTTCAATGACCCAGATGAGCTGACGTCGTGAAAGATAGGAAATAGCGGGCATAGGCACGGCAGTATTTGCCGGAAGCTCGATGCTAACCAGGTCTACAGGTATCTGTCCTGGTGAAGCATGGCGACGAATGTAGCCTGTTTCAGGATCCTGCCATACAGCCTGATTTTCATATCTGACAAGCACACCGGTGCGAACTTCCATTTCAGCAAGCAGCTGGGACATAGACATATCGAAAGCGCCAGAAAGTCTTGCAAGCAGGGTCGCTGTCGGGCTGCTTTCACCACGTTCAATTTTATGAATCATCGCCCGTGATACGCCTGAGTTTTCTGCCAGATCGGTCAGTGACCAGCCACGTCTTTCTCTTTCAGCCTTTACCTTCAGGCCGATACGAGCGTTCAAATCATCTTCTTTACTGGACAAATAATCTAACATGATGGATATATAATATAGTGTACGGATAATCTACTTTAGTAAATTAGAGATGAGGTGTCTACTATGCCAGTTCGTGCTGCAACAGAACGCGATGCTGAAACTATCGCTGAAATTTATAACGACGCTGTGCTTAATACCACGGCGATCTGGAATGAAAACAAGATCGATTTTCTCAATCGAATAAAATGGATGAGAGACCGGCGCGAGGCAGGTTTTCCCGTCATTGTCTTTGTTAACGTGAACGATTCCGTACTGGGTTATGCATCATATGGTGACTGGCGCCCGTGGGATGGTTATCGCCACACCGTTGAGCATTCTGTATATGTGCACAAAAGTGCCCGGGGACAGGGAGCAGGTAAAGCTCTGATGGAGAAACTGATCAGACTGGCTACTGATCAGGGTAAGCATGTCATGGTAGCTGGCATTGAATCTGAAAACGTCGCATCCATATCGCTTCACAAAAAGCTCGGTTTTACAGAGGCTGGCCGATTGTCAGAGGTGGGCAACAAGTTCGGACACTGGCTGGATCTGACGTTTTTGCAGCTACGCCTTGATACCCGGGCACATCCCTGATAGTGAATATTCTCAGAACGTCACAGTAGTATTAATCACAGGCACAGGGACGTGCCGGTGACAGCATTTAAGATTAAAACCTTCGTGATGCAACGAAAAAAGCGCCTGTAACCAGTCACACCGCGCCGGATATAGCTGACGCATTTTTAATGCAATCCTTCCGTACCGCTGCGGTAGATGTCATACCCGAGACCTGCGACAAGCTGACTGGCGACCAGTATCGCAATTGTCCGCGAAGCACCGATATTTTTATAACCCGTTATTCCGGTGAAAAAAAAACCTAAAATGCCCCGCAGCAGCATCCAGCTTTTGAAAGACTGCAATAGTTCGTAAAACCCTGATGCACCCGTCTTTCCCGCCAGTAAGCTGATAAGTAAAACAAGCCCTACGGCAGAATTCAGCACCAGAGCTATCAGTACAGTTGAAGCCGAGTGAGTTATCCTGGTCATCAACGTGTTCTGAATAACCAGCGCAATTCCTCCGGTAATTAGCATCAGGAATGTCAGTGCTGAAACCCTGTTAACTCCCTTGAGTCTTACCCCTGAGATTTGAAATTAACATCTTATAGTAGATATTTTGTCTACTATTGGGGACTGAACCGCAAGGAGGTTATGACACTGCAGAATAAATGCTTAACGTAAACGCCAGGTCAGTTTCAGAGATGCGGATCAAGAAATACTAATATCCGCCATGTGCCAGAAGAGCACATATCTGCGGGAAATCATAACAATGTCCTGCTACCGGAAGCGTTAGAAACGGGCAATAGCTAAACCTGTGAAAAGCTGATTCTGATATCGCCTGATGACGGCGCAGAAATTCTGGTCGGTCATTATTTCGACAAAACCTGGCGACTCACCGTTCTGGAAAACTGCCATAGAAACCAGGGCGCGCCGATAAAGGCGGTTAGCAGCCCGGCGGAAACAGGCCAGGGCCAGGCAATATTACGCCCCAGCCAGTCGGCCAGCACCATTAGCGTGCCAGCGGCGGTAAGTAGCGATATCAACAGCAGCACAAGCAGATTGGTGCGGAATAAATGGATACCCAGCGACTGCGCGGTCAGCTGGCCCAGGCCAAGCTAAAGCGTGTTCCACCGTGCCACCGCGTTAGTGACCAGCCCCAGTGCGCCAAACTGATTTTCCTGACCTTCACGATAGCGCTTTCTGATCTCCCCACGCTGACCATAACAGACGGCCCGGGCTACAGCATGGCGGCCTTATCCCCGGTTCAGTTGGGTCAGGAAGCTCAAAGGCACAAAATTTGTGCCGAAGACGCACTAAGGACAGAGATGGTGTGCTGGAATTACACCGGATAGGTACCGGCGCGACGGATATCGCCCGGCAACTCAGTATTGCCCATTCTACGGTTTATAAGATTCTTGCAGAAGAAATGACCGGATCTTCGACACCGGAATGATGCCAATGTTTTATGACCCACGGGTAGCGCTAACCGTTAAGAATTTTCAATCAGGACAATGAGACCGTCCCAACTCACATGGCAGCAAGATATTGTAGAGTAGAAATAAATCAGGAAGTGTCCGTTGATTTTATAGTTCAGATAATAGGTTCTTTTACAGAACTAATGACACAGGCTGAACATCTCTGGCCAGAGACACTCCCTGGCCAGTAATTTCAGAAAAGATAACCTAATCTCAGGCTGATATTTGTATCCTGCCGGAATCCCTGCTCTACGGAGATATCACGACCACCTGAGAGCTGAACCTGAACGGCTGGTGTAATGAAATGCGAAGCTGAAATACGGACATACGTGCTGTCCAGTCGGTCATCCTGAGAAATGCCGTCAATCTGACTTTTGGCCCCGGTTATCCATCCGCCGCCAAATCCAAACTGCGTGGCAGGCGTCAGGTTATAACTCAGATACGCCTGATATTCGTAACGCGGACTCTGACTGAGTCTGGCATTATTGTTACCGTAACGGTCATTTGCTGTCGTCCAGGAGACATCCGCACCCGTAGTGAATGCCCAGGTGTCTGAGAAATGATGGATCCAGACGCCCTGCAGCAGATAGCGCCAGCGGTTTTCCCCTACATTCACAGCTTTTTCATTGTGGTAGGCTCCGATGGGCGCATAAATAAAAGGGGCCAGAGAAAGAATGTCACCGCCTTCGTTGTCCACCCTGAACTTGAAAGGCATACCCACAATGATATCGCCCATCCCTGACGCGCTGCCGAGTGGACTGGCATCTCCCATCGCGTCCACCCTGGCAAACGGAATGATAATCTGTGGCTCAATACTGATATTTTCCGCAGGACGGAATCCATGAATAAAGCGCAGCAGTGTGGCCTCAGAGCGTAATCTGTAATCCCCGGCTGCTTTATTGCCATGTGAATAGTATTCATCGCTATGCGCATACTGAAAATAGGCCAGCGCCAATGTTCTGTTCGCCGGCATCATCTCGTAATCTCCGGGAGAAAATTCAAGGGCATCAGCAGGCAGGCTTAATGCTGCTGCAAGAGAAATACCGGTACGGCAAAAAAACGTATTCATAATGATTCTCCGCTGTCCTGTCGTAGCAGACCGGTATTCGGGTGACAGTTAACATATTCAAAATACTGTGATTCTGCAGGCACAACGACAATTTCATGCCACAGTCGGAGCGCGATATTAAAGTTCAGCTCTTTCACGTAGCGCATGAACCCGCCAAATATTGCCACGTGTGTCGGATGGCTTTTTGCCCAGAGTTCAAGGGCGGCCATATCAGTAAAGTGAGCCAGACCAAACGTTTTTTCCGTCAATGCGTGTGATAAGGGCTCTAACACCTGCATATACCGGCAACTCAGGCAGCCTATGGTATGGCCCTGATCTCTCAGGAAATCCATTCCCTGGCGCAGTACCGGCTCTACTTCTGTGAGGTATTTTTGTCTTTCTTCCTGTTGCGTGGCCGACCAATCCTGCCCGGAGCGAATGAGGCAGAGGTTGTTACTTCCTGACAGCACAATCCGTTTTCCGCTTTCTGCCCGCGAACGGGATTTACCGGTTCCACAGAGGGGATTGTTCTGCGCTGCAGGCAGACGATCGCGGGCACTCCCCCAGTAACCATGCTCGCGCATCTCACCGCTCATGCCTTCAGCCAGCCAGGATGCGCCTTCCGGAGAGGTTCTGTCTGAAAATATGGTCTCAAAGTTTTCAGGCTGCGGGCTGACAATTTCCAGAAAGAAACCCCACTCCCCGTTTTCCCTTTCTGGTGAACTCCACCACAAGTGAAACAGGCTACTCTGTTTCCAGCTCTCAAACTGCTCTGCGGATGACCAGTAGGCAATGGCGATCAGGTTGTAAAATCCCGCGTGGTCTTTGCATGACGCTATGTCCCAGTGGCCGGGGCCATCCGCTGAAGAAAAGCGAGCGGTGACTTCATTCAGGGAAGAAATATCCGGACAGTTTCTCCCCTGAATACCGAAGTACGCCATGACTATCCGCCCGGACAGGGGGGAGAATCGGGCGGTCCAGGCCGGAAAGGGCGGCTCATGTTTTTCGGGCATGGCGGAGGGACAACTGCGCAGGGTACGCAGATGCTCAGGAATGGCAGATTCCATTTCTACTCCTCCTCTTCTTCGGCAGCCTGTTCGGCAATTAGCTCAGAAGGCAAATGTCGTTTGATCACAGTCTTGTTGGCTGAGGGATTAAAAAGGAGGCGGGTCACGTCAGGCCGGGAATAGTGACCTACCGGGTCAGCCGCCAGTTTGGCAAAGGTGATCGCAGCAGGGTCGAGCTCAGCGATAAGCAGTCCTTCTTCATTTTCCCCAAGCGGTATGACGAGTTCTCTTCCGTCCGGGCCGTAAATACGGGCATGCCCCCCCCCGGCACTGAGTAACGCTCTCCGGTCATCATCAGGACAGAGGAAATCAATCATCTCGTCAGAAACGACAGCGCACGGGGCTATCACGAAGCACTGTCCCTCTGCGGCATACAGGCGTGAAGCCGCCGTATTAACGTCAGGACCCAGTGCGGCCGTTGCGCTGGTATAAAGACTAAAACTGGGCCAGGCGGCGATGTGGATCTCCTCATGCTGGGAATACATCGCATAACGGGACAGCGGCTGCAGATGCTCCCAGCAGCAGAGTGCTCCGACGTTCCCCAGAAGTGTCTCCCAGGTGGTCAGGGAGGATCCGTCGCTTTCGCCGAACAGCGTACGCTCCACGTGCGTGGCCTTAAGCTTGCGCCGAATGCCAATAGTTTCCCCATCGCAGCCAATCAGCCACTGTGAGATATAGAGGCTCCCGTGATCGCGCTCGCTGAAGCCCAGAACAACAGTGATGTTATTCTCCTGCGCTGCACCCGCAATTCGCTTCGCCTGAGTACTGTCCAGCACCAGAGAGTTCTGATGGTACTCATAAACCAGGGGCATATTCTGGGCAGGGGAATTCAGCCATAAGAACCACGGATAACCGGGTATCCAGGTCTCCGGAAAAGCGATGAGTTCCGCACCTTTCTGTGCGGCTTCTGAGATGAGGGCAATTGTTTTGTCTACTGTGCCTTCTAAGTCCATAAAAACGGGGGCGGCCTGAACGCAGGCAACGGTAACCGGTTTGTTCATCATGCTCTGTCTCCTGGTAAAATAATTCAGCAGGCACAGATATATCCTCCCTTCCGGGCGCAGTGTTATGACCGGGAGGAAAGAATACTTGTCTGAAAAGGAAGTGGTCTGAAGTTTGCATTACCTGTCCAACCAGGGCGGAGGTTGCTGATATGAAGACCTATAACACTGCTGATGTTTTGTATGCTGAACGGGGTGAATACTGGCGCCATGCCATCAGCCGCACGTTTGTTCCGCTGGAAAGTACTTTTTCCGGAGACGACAGGCACGGCGTTATCAGGTCGGGGGACTGGGGAGACCTGCGGCTTTCAGAGGTCAGCTGTAGTGCCCAGGACGTCTTAAGATGCCGCAGGGGGGCGGATAATCATCCTGACAATGCCATGCTGCTGAGTTTCGTCAGTCAGGGTAAAACATCCGTGATTCAGGCGGGGAGCCATGCCAGTCTTGGTCAGGGCGAATTCGGGCTTTATGACACTCGCTTTCCTTACGAACTGCACCTTCATGGTGAAACGCGTCAGCATGTGGTGCAGATACCCATTGAGCATCTGAGACTGAAACTGGGAAAGACAGAACATTTTGTTGCGTATTCCTTTGGCAAAAAACATTCCCTGACGCCTTTTCTCCACATGCTTCTGAATAACCTGATGGCGCAGCCTGAAGATATTGCATCCCGTCATACCAGCGTCCTTTACAGACAGCTCCTCGAGATCATTACAGTTATCGTCTCAGATGAATGCAGAGCAAAAACATCGTCCCGTTCATCCGCAGGACTGCTGCTTCAGATTAAAATTATGATAGATCAGCAACTTTCGGATACTACGCTTTCTGTATCACGCATTGCTGATTCGTTTCGTATTTCAACACGCTATCTGAGCATGCTTATGAAGAACGACGGTACCACCTTTAGCCGGTATGTCCTGACTCAGAGGCTGAATAAAGCTTCTCTGGCTTTACAATCCCCCCTGTACTCAGATGCTCCCATCAGCCAGATTGCATGGAGGTTTGGTTTCAATGATATGGCTTATTTTTCTCGGGTATTCAGAGAAAAATTCAGCTGCTCACCAACGGAATACCGTCATCAGGCTGGCGAGGCTTAGCGGGTGATAGTCATATGAGAGGTTCCGATGCAGGAAAAAAATCCGATGCCTGTCGTGATAACTGGCTTTCTGGAAATACAGCAACGTGATTTTTCACTCCACAAAGCATCAGCCCGGTTTAAAATAAGGTATCAATCTGTTCATGGTACCGATGGCATAGATTAAAATATAAGAAAAACAGGTAATTGTATTTTGTACGTACGTTTTCGTTCCGTCGTACCTCGTACCCTGTACATCTCTGAAGAGATAATTTATGCCCCTGTATAGAGCGAACGTACGCAAAGGAATTAATCCTGCCGGCGAAATATTATGTCGCCAGCAGGACGGTAATTTATGCTCAGCAGATAGTCCATCTCTTCTTGTCAGCTAATCATCATCGTTTTCCATCAGGGTAACCATTGCTCCGCGGTGAGCTTCAACCATACGAATGTAGCGCATGACAGTCTGGGTCTGCGTCCAGGTCCCTTCCTGCATGATCTGCGCAATAGATACTCCTTTTCTGGCCATGTCCTGTGCGGCGCCGACGCGGGCGCTGTGGCCGCTCCAGCTGGCGTAGCGCCCTTTGTTGGTTTCAAAAGCCACCGTCTTACCCATAGTCTGACGGGCACGACGATAAATATCTTCCAGGCAGGGTGCGCTCATGGGGACTTCGGATACACTGACGATACGGTTAGATCGATGGACAGGACAAAAGATAACAGCGTCAGGTTCGCCGGCGAGACGCGCCGCGGCGATCCATTCGCTCAGCCTGCGGGATGACTTCGCACTGAGGGCCTTAACGATGCCTCCTGACTGCAGGATAGTCTTGGTCCAGCCAACGTCCAGAATAATACGCCCGTCTGCTGCACGTGAGATATCCCTGATCCGCAGACGGGAAAGCTCGCTCATACGGAGAAGTGTGCCATAAGCGACGTGCATAAACGCGAGGTCACGAAGCTGCTGCAGACGGGATGAATAAGCCCATTCAGCATCCAGACGGTTCAGGTGCGGCCGGCAGAATGGAGCCGCCTGCCCTGTGCGCTCACCTGACATGACTGCTGTGCGGTTTATCTTCTTCCTGGCACGCACGACGTCGGGAGAAAGGGTCGGAGGGACCAGCCCCGCGTTACGGTGTAACATTGACATCAGTGCCGCGTGTACTGATATGGTCGAAGTTGACCGGCCGATAGCCTGCAGGTGAAACAGGTAATCCTGCAAATCCTCCGGCGACATGGGCAGGAATGACCGACGGTTTTCCTGCGACCAGCGCCAGCAGATCCGCATCACGCTCAGCAGCTGACGCCACGTGTTGGCCGAAAAAGCCTCCCGATGACGGACGAACGCAGCCAGTTTCGCGGTGAGATCCTCATCAGCGCTGCCGCTAAGAGCCACACCGGTAAAACCGGAGATATCGTTCATGTTTGCTCCGTTTACGCTTGTTAACTAAGAGGCAGCGCTACGCGAATTCTGAGAAAGATACAGGGGCAATACCCATCAGATTTTACGTAGCGCTGCCGGATTTTTAACCGGCTGTACACAGACGACCCTACGCAGCACGCCGTCCGGTAAGTAGTCTTTTTGTATCGTGGCCAGGGATCTCAGGATCCGGCCTCGATCCGTATGATACCGGTTTTCTTAGGCCATGTCTGTCCTTATATAATGATAATTATATAAGACTGGTAAGATTATTCGGGCATCAGAAATTCAAGAGAAGATCAGAACATTCATGCAAAGCTTTTTATATAACGTTATGGGTGCAACATGATCTGACCGGCTCTCTGTTAATTGATAAAGCGTAATGTCATTAACGACTTAATCATCTGAGTGAAGGCATCTTTATTATCACGCAATTCCGATGAACAGATCGTCAGCGTTATCCGCGAGACAGAGGCCGGTCTTGTGACCGGAGCCTCTGCCGCAGACACGCTAACTTTTTACATCAGGCGCAGGAAGGTTAGCGGCATGAAACTTTATGAGGTAAATCGGGTTAATTCATTAGAAGTTAAGAACGCCTGCCTCAGAAAGCAATTTCCTGAAGCTATCCTGGATAAAAAGGCGCTTTAAATGCCTCCTGACACAAGTGCTGACGACAGACCAGAAGCAGGAAAACATAGTTTTTATGGGTGATGCGTTTGGTCTGTCGCAACATTGTGTTTACAGGCTTATATATTTTTCGCTGTCGACCTGCCGCTATGATGCTTAGCGTTAATCTGCTGATACAAATTTTTCAGGTTCTGACGATTAGCTGGCTTTTCGTGGCCGGAATTGACTTAACACGCGCTGAGACAATGGGACTTTGAGCGTGGTAAAGAGCTAAGTCTTATCCAGTCGGGCAAGCCGAATCAGAAGGAATGTATTAAGAGTTTAACGAATAATTCAGGGATGATTACCTGAAAAAGCGATGGTTCGGCTATATTGTGCATATCAGGAAAACGCCCAATGACTGGCGGCAAGAGCATAACGATTGCAATCCTCATTTGCTATTAAATTATCAGACTTCTGCTTGATTTGCATCGTACTAACTAAAGGGGAAATGTGAAGATATACTAACTGACATAACTAACTGGAGGGTCTGGCTAATCCTGGTGAGATATCTGCTGTCGACGGCCCGCCAGAGATAAGCCTGGCGGAAACCTGTAATAGCCTGAATAATTTGACGAAAACAATCTACTGATATGTATGATAAAAATAAAATAATTTTGCTTCGTGGCTTGGATGATATACGTGCATGAAGGATTTTTCATGCATTACAGCAAATATTAAATTGTGCTCAAGTTGAATTAATACGTTAATTTTCTTAGATAAATCATTACGTCCATCTAACATTAGCATGTAAAAGATACTCTATTTTTTCTTTAAAATTTTTCAACTGGCGCTGATTTATCATGATAAGAGTCATATTTTAACCTGATAAAATGCAGATGCGAATCTTCTTTGTTTAGAGATAACAGACTCAATTATAAGATAAACAATCTGCTTTTTTTCGAAAAAAATTCATGTGAGTCATGCTGTCATTTAAAAGTTCGTGATTTTGCTATTAACCCCGCGAACCTAAACAGTAATTTTTTTCTGATGAATTATTCATTTAAAAAACGGACTTATATCATTGCCAGTTTTTCACCATCTTGTACCATTGCCAAATCCAGAAACATATGTCTGAAAGTAAGATATTAAATTTTAGTCATTACGTCAGCATAAATCGAGGATGCACAATATTGTGCTTAAAATTCGAATTTAATTAATCATATAGAGACCTTAAAAATGTTTAAGAAAAATGTATTTACTTCATTACTTCTTGTAGTGGCTTTTGCGCAGCAGGCTTCAGCAAATTCGGGTGACATCCAATTTGTCGGCAGTGTCTCGACTCAGACCTGCGATATTAAACCAGTTGTTGGCGGCACCACAAAAAATGATATTGACCTCGGTAATATCGAATATACCGCTGCGGCAGCTAAAGCAGTCAATAACGGTAAAGTGGTTTCGTTCAGCCTGGTTCCGGCAGCCGGATGCACGAATGCTAACGGCGCAGACGTTAGCTGGGTAGGCTCAAGCTTTAACAATGCGGGCCTGAGCAACGTTCAGGGAACGGCACAAGGAATCTCGGTTAAGCTGGCTACGGATGATGCCTCCCCTCAGGACATCAACATCAATCACCAGACTGCAGGTTTTGCCAAAGGCGTGAATGAATTTAAGTTCAATGCTCAGATGGTTGCTGATGAAAGTGCTGAAGTTAAACCTGGTTCTGTAATTGCGCATGCCAGCTATTCCGTAGCCTATAAATAACTCTCTAATGAGCGCCTTCCCGGATAACTCGCCAGATTCGGGAAGAGCGTTACAAAAAAATGAAAAAAAATCTAAAAAAAGTTTTGATTTTGACCGGTGGAAGCCTGCTGGTTATTCAAAGTCAGGCCAGTGAATTAAACCTTGACTTTATCCAGGGTGACGCACGGAAAAACACACCTGGCATTTATTTATCTGAAATGAAATATATGCCGGGCAAGTATCTGACTGATGTATATCTTAACGATAAATTTGTTATCAAAAGCCTGCTTGATATTCGTGTAGAAGATGCGAAAGAACTCTGCCTGGATAAAAAATGGCTTAAAGAGAATTTACCGGCAATTAATCTTGATGAGTTGCAAAAAACGTACGATGCGGCGCGTCAGTGCTATTATCCGGCCAGACTACCTAATGCCGATGCTTCTTTCGATCCGGGCACGCAACGCCTGGATTTGCGCTTTCCTCAGAAAGTAGTAAACGATCCTGCCTCTATTATTGAATGGGATTATGGCGTACCGGGAATGCGGCTGGGGTATTCGGCCAACATCAGTAAAAATTTTCGTAACAAAGAAACGCTCTGGGGTAAAGCAGACCTGAATGTCAATCTGGGCAGATGGGTATTTTCAGCGGATGGCAGTGCCCTGAATCATCAGGGAAGTGACATTCAGAATGCGCTATTTTCCACGGTGCTGCCCGGCGTTCACGGTAAGCTTGCTATGGGTAAAGGACAGACAGGCGGCAGCCTCGTGCCAGGCTTCCGTTTTTATGGCGCATCGCTTTACTCTGACCGATCCATGCTTGGCTGGCAATCCCGCGGCTATGCGCCAGTTATCGCTGGTGTGGCAAATACCTCTGCCCGTATCACGGTTATGCAGGGAGGATACACTCTGCTTTCAGAGGTGGTTTCTCCTGGGGAATACCGCTTTAACAATCTGGTGCCAGTGGGCAGTGGCGACATTACTGTAGTCGTTGAGGAGGAAAATGGTGAAAAGAGCGTTACCCGCTATCCGGTGACCACTCTGCCAACTTTACTACGGGCAGGCGATTTTAATTATACCTTTTCCGCAGGTGCCCGTCAGGAGCCCAACCACGCTGGTTCTGCAGATAATCCCTTTGTGCTGACGAATGTCGATTATGGCTTTGAGCCTCTGACTTTAAGCGCGGCCGGCATCTTCAGCTCGCGTTATCAAGGCGCCGGTGCCGGTATCACCCGAGACTGGGGAACACCTGGTGCACTCGCCTTCAGTCTGAACGGCTCCCGTAGCGAGCATTTAATATCAGAGGGCACTCCGCGTGAACGGCAGGGTATCAGTTTTAAAACGACTTATGCTAAAGGGTTGACTGACGCTACGAATCTGCAGCTCTCTTCTTACCATTACCGTGGAAAAGGGTATGAAGACTTTGCCGATTTTGAACCGCGAATGTCTGGCGGAAGTAGTGAAGAGTCCCGCAGAGAGCGTTTCCAGGTGACGATAACCCATAACCTGGATAAGGCGTTCGTCAGTGCTTCTTCCTGGATGCAGACCTATAGGGGCGGGCAGGCGAGGGAAGCAGGCGCAAACCTGGCGTTCAGCACTGCGATCAATCGCGTTACGGTAGGTACAAATTTCAGTTATCAGCGTAACAGTGGCTCCGGCAGACAGGCGTTATCGGGGGCCGTGAATATCAGCGTTCCTTTCAGTCTGGGGGGCCGCTCTTACAACAGCACCTCAGCCCTGACTTATGATGCGCGTGGCAAAACCGGGTTCAGTAGCGGCGCGTCAGGCTCGCTTAATAATCAGATGAATTATGGTGTGAGTGCCAGCACCTCACCCTCAGGCGAAAGTCAGTCTGCATGGCTCGGTGCGCAGGCTTCCGTTGTCAACCTGAACGCATCGCTAACCAAAAGCCGCAACAGTACTGCGGTGAGCGGGTCCGTATCCGGCAGCGCCGTTGCCACCGCACAATCAGGATTGCTGCTTACGCATGAGACAAACACCACACTTGCGGTGGTTAAAATCAAAGACATACCGGGAGTGCGCTTTAATGGTTCGCAGGCCACCAATCGGCAGGGTGTTACCGTTACCGGGATTAGCCCTTATACGAGTAATAGCCTGACAATTGAGTCACAGGCGCTGCCGGATTCAGTCGATTTGTTAAACTCGGTAAGTAACTTTACACCCACGGAAAATGCCATTGTCTATCGTGAATTCGGCTATGTCAGTGCCAAACGTTACATTCTTAAAGTCACGGACCGTAAGGGTACACCACTTACCGAAGGAAGCCAGGCTGATACCGCGCAGGGACAATATGCAGGATTCGTCTCCCGGGGCGGGTTGCTGCTGGTAAATGCACTAACAGAACAGACATCTCTGCGGGTCAGCTCCCGTCAGGGTGAGCAGTGCCTGATTAATATGCACGGCATTCAGGCTAACGATAATCAGATTCATGAGGTCAAATGTGAATAAAAAAACTCTTATTCAGGCGCTGGTGCTCAGTATCGCCAGTCTGACAAGCTTATGTGCCAGTGCGGCATTTACGCTGAATGCGACACGTTATGTGTATCAGGAGGGCCAGCGAAATATTGCGGTACAGGTGACAAATAACAGTGGGGATCTATATGGTGGACAGGTATGGATTGATAATGCCTCCGAACAGGATCAGGGGGTGTATTTCACGCCAGCCCCCGCATTTTTTAAAGCCGGTGCCGGGCAAAAACAGTTAATCCGCATACTTAAAATCAGTCCATTTTTACCAAAAGATAAAGAGTCAATTTTCTGGCTGAACGTTCAGGAGATTCCACCAAAAGGAAATGGCGAAGGAAACAGCCTTGCTATTGCCCTTAATACCCGGGTAAAAATGATTTACCGCCCGCAGACTATAGCGGCAGGCAGAGAAAAAGCGGAAGAACGGCTGATGGTGCATGGGCAGGTGCTGAAGAATCCAACACCTTACTATTTCGCTATCACAGATGTTAAGGTCAATGGCAGAACATTACAGTTGAAAAAATCCATTATCAGTAAGTTAGGCATGATGACTCCTTTAAGCGAAATCAATCTGGGTAAAGTACCAAAAGGAATAATCGAGATTGAGGCTCTGGATGATTATGGCGCTGCAAGAAAATATACTTTAGTACAATAAGGAATTTATGAAAACCATAATTTTTTCTACTGCTGCGCTGGCAATATTTATATCGATGCCTAATAAAGTGTGGGCCTGGTCGTATACTCCTCCACGGTGTAAACCTCTTGAAATCAGGTTGAATGGTCCAAGCGTCATTGATGTATCTGAAAAACAAATCGGAGATAGCATCATGCAACTTGATCAAGAAAGGGTTGGAACATGTGATTTTACGAATGGTATGGGCGACGACAGGCCGTCTAAAATAGGATGGATTTATTTACTGACGGTAAGTAAAGACTCAGGCTATGACTCTAAAAAGCTTGTTTATGTAAAAGATGCCAGTGATGTGATGTGGATGGGTACGGGAAGTGACATTGTTTACGCAAATGCAGGAAATTTAGATATAAATGTTATGACAAAAGCCAAACCACAGATAATTCTCAATAAGAAATTAGCACCGGGCCTGACACAAATTGATTTGGCTACTATTTACAATGGCGTACGAACCGCCGGCGTCGGTGGTTATCATCATGCAAGAAAAGATGAAACGAATGCTGTTATTTCTTTTCAAAATCAGATGGTTAATCTTATATACCGTCCATCCTGTAGTGCGAAAGTAAACGACGTTGCTTTTGGCATTCAGACAGTTGACAGCATAAAGAAAGGTACTGTTGAAAAGGAAGCCAGCATAGAGGTCAGTTGTGAAGCAATATTACCCAATTACTCTATCACTCTGAATTCTTCAAAGGGAATTAAGGATGCTAAAAAGGGCATCATCAACAGCGCTCACAACAACATTGGTTACCAACTTAACTGGGGTAAGGGCGACGGCAGTGAGGTGAGCTCATCCGGAACCGCCGTGACGCTGGGAGAACAGCTGGAACCCGCGACGAAGCCAAATAAAAATAATTTTACACTTCCACTGAAAGTAAAACCCGTGATTTTGAACAATATGCAGGGTGTGACAAGCGGCAATGCCGATTCGGATGTCACTATCACGCTGGAGTTTAAGTGAGTAATTTATGAAATATTTTATATTATTTTCTTTTCTGCTACTGACAGCGCCGCTGTGCTCACAAGCAGACAGTTTCACCAGCAACCGTGACGGCGGACTACTGACATCCAGAATAACAATGGATGTAAGCGCTCCTACCTGCAGCGTGAACGGTGAACAGGGTGTAGCCCGCACGATTCAAATGGGTCAGGTGTCACGGGAAGAGCTTATTACAGGGAGCGGGAAAGCAATAAGCGCGCCATTGACGGTGGACTGCAGTGCCAGCGGCACGCAAGCTAAAGCATTTGAGGTCAGCGTGCGCTCAGCAGGCAGCTCAAAGCCTGCCAGTAGAGCGGAAGGGCTGCTGGAAACCAGCATGCCCGGTGTGGGTTTACAGTTAAGCTGGCATGATGGACGGCCAGTATCACTCAGCGCAGAGAGTTCGCGCACATTTGAAGCAGAAAACAGTCAGCTATGGGAGCTGGCAATCTCAGCAAAACCCGTAGCTACAACGACAGAGTTTGTCAGCGGTGGCAAATATGTCGGAACAATAGCGGTCAACCTGACATATCTATAATTATGCAGGCTAATCATTTGATTCAAATGATCTCTGAGTGCAATTACAAGCCAAAAGAAATTCTTAGCATGAAGGGGTAAAAGGTTACTATCCGCTTTTAACCCTGAGGAAAAATCAGGCCAAATCATCGTTTTGGTCATCCGTGGTCGTTATGCGTCTGGTGAGCCGAATCTTTCAAAGATTAAACTTTTCAATAATACTAAAGGTTAGCTCATCGCGAGCTTTGCAATAGTGCCGAAAAAGATCATATGTATCTTTTCGGCTCTTCACAGGAAAATATCTCTCTATCAGTGCCTGAACATTTTGCTTTATGATTTCATGATTATAATTTATAGATCAATATACTAAATATGGTTTAATTGTCTGTTTGCCCCCACTCTCAGACGCAATTCTGGAGGATTTCAATGAAAGTAAAGCTCAAAAATGTTGCCGGGAAAGATCAGTCTCTGGATGTGACGTCTTTAGTCATCACGCTGAATAATGGTGAAACATTAGAAATAAGCGAAGAAAGCACTGGCAGACCCGGACATTTGTCTGAAGGAATAACTGTCTGGGGAGGCCTGATACCCCGACCCGGGGCCACGCTTAATGAACTTAAAACGTCAACTCGCACATTGGGAATATATCCTCTTGCTGCTAATACGCTTCATCTTTTTCCCTTAAAGAAATAGCCTGATCGTAACCGCAGCCGCTACGTAAGTCATCTGTACCTAAACCCGTTGCGGCCTCGTTTCCTCGCGAAGCCAGCATCATGCCGCCAGCTCTAACCGCCTGTGCAGTGTGTAGCGGCAATTCAGTCCTGCCGGGCTGCGGCATTTCAAAGCAGATGGAACTTATCAGCAGCGAAAGGCTATTGAAATATCAGGCGACAATCACCCTTGCCGGTACGCGACAATTATTCTGGCCTGTTTGTAATCTGAGCGCCCTGTTTATCGTTTCCAGGGGCGTTTGTGACGCTGAATGCCAGACAGGTCAGTTTTTACATGGCTCAATGTAATAAGGGTCTTACCCAGACAGAGCCGCTGCGGCCACCACCGGCATCTCTGTTCGCTTCGGACGACGTATTGAAAAAGGGCAGTGACAACTATCAGGTGAACGACACTGACGGGCACGCGAGGACCCTCTTGAAACGGTCTGGCTGAAGGTTGAGTTAACGAACGATTGGCATTGTCAGGACAGACACATCTGTATCAACTTTACCTCGCGTCTCAATAATAACGTTTTTCTGCAAAGGCAGATGATGTTTACATACGCCATACACCACCAACGTTTCGCCGGGAAGAATATGTGATTTTTCAAGGGTGCCAGGTATATTGTCAGGCATTAATTTAATAGCTGGATTCAGGTTCAGTCGTGAGATGCCGGTATTAGTAACTCTGAGTTCATTATCTTTTGCAGACCAAATCAGGTGATCCCATTGATTTTCCTGTGTCGTTGACACTAACTGCGTTTCATTGCCCCGCATTTTGTAATTCTGTTGTTTTACTGTTTTATCGGGTATGAATGTCGAAGTGGGTGATACGGCTGAGGCACTGGAAAAAACGGAAAACAGCATTGATACCAGCAGCGTAATAATACTGATTAGGTGTAATTTCATGATATCATTCTCAATAAATGGGTAAATTTTTGCATTCACATAATCCATGTTATAAATAACCCCCCATGATATGCACATAACATTGCTGTATAAAGGGCTGGAACGCTTCTGTCGTTTATTAAATGCATACTGTAAACTGGCATCGAGGGATCATTGGATGGACTGAATCCAATCATACCCGTTCTGACTCATAAACAGTCTTGTAATAAACTTAGCGAGGGAGTAGCCCTGCAATCTATTCGACCGGGTTTACTTATAACTTATCAGGGCGTAAATATTGCCCTCATCGATAGAAGGCGTATATCTGACAAGTAAGATATTTAGTCGGGACGCAGATATCGTGTTAATAATCAGATGCCATTTGGTGATCTTATGTCAGCGTATTCGATATTTTCAAAACTGGCAGCGGCTTATCCAGCTCGCACACCGTTGACCCGATGAAAGCAGGCAAACTGTTTGTCGAGGATCTGCTCGCCCACCAGCAGTTACAGGACACCACCCGCGTAGTAGTCGACGTGTATGGTTCGCTGCTGGCGGCCGTGTGATCATCACCCTGACCAACGGCGCATGTGGCATCATTCTTGCCGTACTCGCCTACCAGGACAAGTTCATCCGTCCGGTGAACGCCAACTTCTACACCCGTTACTTCCTGACGTCCGGCATAATTGGCGCACTTTAAAAGATGAACGCCTCGACTTGTTATTCGTGTGCGATGGCGATTTTCCTTTTCTGCACAATCCTTCAAGCCAGTCAACACTGTTACATAACACGGTAGTTGCTGATTGACACCTGCCGGACGATGTTCAAAAATAGCGCTCGGACAATTAAATTAAAAAATTTATTATTTGCATCTACGTTTGCTTTTCGTTGTCTGTCAAACATCATATCTTCTGTCGAAGTCAGGATTCTTTGTAAAGAAGGCTTAAGGTAAACATCCAGGAAACGAATATACAGTTAATAAACTAACTAAAACGCTGCTCGCAATATGCATTTATCTGGTAAACTACTCGCCATGCTAACGATAAAACGAATAACCGATTATACCTCCTCTGATTTTAAGAGCGTTAACGAACTGTATGAAAGCGCTTTTCCGCATCACGAAAAACGCCACCCTGTCGCCAAAATCAACGTACTAACTAACCCAAATTATAGCTTGCAGGCGTGGTTTGACGGTGAGCAGTTTGTCGGCATGATTGGCGCATGGGACTTTAACGATTACGCCTATATTGAGCACCTCGCTGTCAGCAGCCAGGTACGTTCTCAAGGCTACGGCAAACAGATGCTGAGCCAGTTTTTACAGCTCTACCCGCAAACCATCCTCGAGATCGACCCGTTGACCTCCGGGATTGCTCATAACCGGTTGCGCTTTTACCAAAGCCTCGGATTCAGTAATAACAATTATCTGCATTTACATCCCACTTATCACAGGGGTATTCCCGACCATCAGCTGATTGTGTTGAGTTATCCGCAACCCATCGATGAAGCAAGATATCAGCGATTTTTTAGCGATCTTTGCCGCGTCGTAATGGCAGGCGCGTTTTAATCTAAACATCTCAGGACACCAAACTGACTCTGCAAAAATTTCGATAACTTTTGGCTCATATATTTATTTCATTTTAATGACTGATTATTTTATTAAAAATTTGCAATAGTATAAGGCTTTTGGATAAGGCCAGGGTTAATTGATCGCTAACTTTGCAGCAGAGCCAGGTATGTGTTCTGCGGCATGGTTAATTTTCATCTTTTCTGAGGTTCATTTTTCCCTGTAAAAGGGGAGTGAGCCAGTCTGTAAATAAGCGTACGGGACGAGAAAGGTGCCGCCTGTGGGGGTACAGAATGCTGACCGGTATTGCCCTGGGACGAAAATCAGGCATTAGTTCACATAACAACCCGGCAGCAAGCTTATCACAGACGTCATAGGCTGGTATCTGGAGGATCCCCATTCCGGCTATGCAGGCAGCAATACTGGCTTCAGCACTGTTAACCGTCAGAATGCTGTTAATAACGGCTCGTTCTACTTCTCCCTGATGCACCCATTCGAATAGCTCTTTTCTGCCAGAGGTCGGAGAAGCATAGCCAATTGAATTATGTCTGCTAAGTTCCCCTGGACTCTCCGGCCGTCCATATTCAGCAATATAATCTGCCGATGCTACGTTAATAATCCTGAGATATCCCAGACACTTTGCCACCATGCCGGAGTTTTCAAGCTGTCCTACACGTATGGCACAATCGATGCCTTCTTCAGCAAGGTTGACGTTACGGTCAGTTACCCCAAGTTCGACTTTGACCGCCGGATAAAGCCTGAAAAATAATGGCAAAGCAGGAATAATAATATGGCTGCCGACACGACTCGGTACGTCAACACGTATTGTGCCTGTCACTTCGCTATTGTTACGCCTGAAAAGATTTTCCGTCTCTTCAATATACTGGACAGCAGCCTGACAGCGTGAATAGAAAGCATTTCCATCAATTGTCAGAGAGACACTGCGGGTTGTACGATGAAACAACCGCGTTCCCAGTTTTGATTCAAGCGTCTGAACAGCTGCAGAGACAGTAGACGCAGGGCGATCTAAAGATTCTGCAGCGCGGACAAAGCTACCATTTTCTGCCACCCTCAGAAATATTCTGAACAGATCAACTGAATCCATTTAATTTTATTGTTCGTCATTTATGAATAGTCCATCCACACTAGCACATTTAATAAAAATTGCAGAGTAGTATGATGACTGTTCGGGTATTACACGAATATTAATTATTTGAGGAGCCTTTTATGACAGAGCATACTATATCCGGTAAAACAGTCCTCATTGCTGGCGGGGCTAAAAATCTGGGTGGATTAATAGCGCGGGACTTTGCCCTGCATGGAGCACGTGCCATTGCCATCCATTACAACAGCGCCAGCACTCAGAAAGAAGCTGAAGCCACCGTTGCGGCCATTAAGGCTGCCGGCGCGGAAGCATATGCATTTCAGGCTGACCTGACGTCCGCAACCGCTATGGAAAAACTCTTCAAAGACGTTGTGGCCACTATCGGCGAACCCGATATAGCCATCAACACGGTAGGCAAGGTGCTCAAAAAACCTATATCCGATGTAACTGAAGACGAGTTTGATGAAATGAGTGCCGTGAATGCTAAAACGGCCTTTTTCTTCCTTAAAGAGGCAGGAAAACACATCAGCAATAACGGTAAAATTTGCACGCTGGTGACTTCACTGCTGGGTGCATACACACCCTTTTATGCAGCTTACGCTGGAATGAAAGCCCCTGTAGAGCATTTTACGCGTGCCGCCTCAAAAGAGTTCGGAGAGAGGGGCGTTTCCGTCACTGCGATTGGCCCGGGGCCAATGGATACGCCTTTCTTCTATCCTGCAGAGGGTGAGGATGCAGTGGCCTACCATAAAACAGCCGCCGCTCTGTCTCCCTTCAGTAAAACCGGCCTGACAGATATTAACGATATCGTTCCGTGGGTCCGCTTCCTGGTCAGTGAGGGATGGTGGATGACAGGACAGACCATTCTGATTAACGGCGGCTACACCACAAAATAGTTCCGGGCTAGCTAATCGTTATCAAGAATGTACGCCTGTTTTTCGATGTAAAAGCAGGCGTGTGCCATGACATCTTTGACTTACGGTTAAAATTTTTGACTGATCCTTCACTTCAATCCCCGGTCATTCAGGCATATTTCTGTCCCAGTCAAATGTTAATACGGTCTGAACGTTACGCTTAAAATCAGTTTCTCAATGGTGGAAAAGTTTTTTAATCTAAAGCATAAGTTCGAAAGGTGGCAGCACTAAGTACGCGATACAGTGCATTATTTAACATAATTAGTATTATGCGCCAAAATATCGAGAGGCCAATTTGATAATGTCACATTTTAGCTGGTTCATCATGTCGTCCGAATGTGGCGCGTTTACCCCCTTTTCCGGGAGATTTCTGCTGATGCTGGTGACCATGTCGAACAAAGAACTTCACCGTCTTACCATCATTCAGGCTGTTATTGAAAAGCGTCTGCGTCGCCGTGATGCGGCCTCTCAGCTGGCTCTTACCGAGCTCAGGTTCAGCAGCTGATGAAACGCTACCGCGAGTCTGGTGCCACCGGTCTTACCGAGGCACGATGTGGAAAGCCCGGCACGCATCGTATCGATGAGGCTGTGCGCTACCACATACTGACGAAGCTAAGTGAAAATTACGTGGGCTTCGGTCCCACCCTTGCCGCAGAAAAAATTCATAAGTGTTAAGGGTCGCCGTGACTGCTTCGGCGTACTCATTAAGATCGACAGTAGATAACGACGCGTCAGCGGTTGCCATGTCTCAGATTAACTTGTGAAGCAATGGACACAAGTCGACGCGCCGTTGTTATTAAAACAGATTACAAGATCTTTACTTTATCTGCTCCCAGACGTCGCTGCTGCCCGGCTGGTCACCCCTAGTCCACCATTTTGCTTTCCAGGATTTACCTGAAAATTCAGCACGATCGCCGCCAAGATATGTTGCATTGGCGCTCCATTCTTCCTTATCTGCCTTGCTCATGTTCTCCCAGACGTCGCTGGTGCCGGGCTGATTGTTCTGCGTCCACCAGCGTGCTTTATACTCTTTGCCTTTCCAGGTAACGGTATCGCCGCCAACATACACTTTGTCGCTTTTCCAGGAGCCTTGCGCACCGTTATCCGGTTTGTTGTCGTCAACGGGCTTATCATCTACAGGCTTGTCGCCATCAACGGGCTTATCGTCCACCGGCTTGTCATCGTCAACGGGCTTTTGATCGGCCTTGTGCGTAATCGTAAATTCAAACGGCACTGAGTCCTGCGCGCCATCATTAACCGTTAAACGGAAACCCAGCTCAGCGTCAGTATCGGCACTATTAAGATCGAAGCTCGCTTTCGGCCGATCGTTATTAATCAACGTTACCGCCGGGCCTGAAACCTGCTCCCAGCGCCAGGTCAACGAATCGCCTTCCGGATCGGAAGAGTGAGAACCGTCGAGAACCACATGCGCGGCGCCGGTGGCAACAGGATTATATTTTACGACGGCCGTCGGCTTATGGTTTTCTACGCCATTGTGCCCTTCGCCAGCGGCTTTCTTCATATCGTTGATGTAGTTAACCTGCTCGCCGAAGGTTATACCGTTGTTATTTGCGCCCAGCGTCCAGACAAAGAAACCGCCGTAGCCATTTTCCGCCTGCCAGGCTGCGCGAGCGAGGTTATTTTCACGTGTTTCGGTAAAGCGGCCGTCAGGGCCCCACTGACTGTTGATGGTGTTCCCCAGCAGGATCTTACTGGCGTTACCTACCGCTTTAGCGTAGTTCTCCAGCGCAACCTGATATCTGAAGTTCTTACCGGCGTCGTAGGTCATGACGTTGAAGAAATCGAACGTATCTTTGCCATTTTTCAGCAGAGGCAGCACTTCACCGTGATGCGATGAACGCTTGTCTTCAATAAACGAGCAATTTTCCATCACGGTATTGCTCATGCAGGCCTCAGGATCGGCACCGACGTGGTAGGTGGTCAGGCTCAGCAGCTTATTGCTTTTTGGCCCCAGCAGTTCACGCACGCGCTGCGCCAGCTTCAGCAGATTATCGTTCTCTTCGGGCGTCAGGCGCGCCTGTTTTTCATAGTCGAAATCGATGCCGTCCAGCTGCACAGAGCCGGCTTTTTGATAGTTTGAGAGATTGCAGGTGCCATCCCAGCTGGTGTCCTGACAGGGCCCGTCAAGCTCGGTGGGCTTCAGGTTCTTTTTATAAACCGGGAAGTTCGTTTTGAGTAATTTAACCAGACCCTGGGCAATTTTTTCGCGGTTGGTCGCGTTGCCAAGGTGTGACCACATAGATTCGTAAGTTTCGCCACCAAACGCCACCATCATTTTTTTCTCAGGATGGGCCAGTTTGGTTTGCGTCCATACAAGGTAGCCTCTTTCAAAGTAATAGGCGTTATAGGCTGGTACATCAATAATTTTATCTGATGAGGAAATATTGCCTTCGGCGTCCCAGCCACCGAAAGAGAGCAGGAAGGTATCAACGCCAGATTTTGACAAATCATTTACGGCGTCAAGCGTATAGTCTCCCCACGAGGTAAAATAACTCAGCGTGCGGTTGTTTTCAGCACTTATTGCCGAGCCTGATAAAATAGCCGACCCGACAAGCAGTGCGAGAGTTAACTTTTTCAAAACAAATCCTTAACAATAAATATGATCTGGTTGCCTGACAAATAACCAGGGCGTAAGTGAGTAACATCAGTTATTTCGCCATGAAGGATACGTTTAGCCACAGATAACAAAAATGCACTACTTCTTGCGTCTATAAAGATTCAACCGTATTTCGTTAAGGAATTTCTTATTCTTAATTGAAAGTGTTTCGCCCGGGCGCCTGATTAAAAGCACGCCCGGACGACAGGGTTTAAAAAACTTATTTCATCACCGCCATTTCACTAAATATACGCCTAACGTCGCGCATATTTATAAGTGATTCAGGATAGTTTAATCAGCGTCATTCCCGCTACAACCAGAATAATACCGAGCCATCCCCGGTAGCTAAGCCGCTGATCCAGTAGTATCCAGCCGGCAGCAACGGTGGCAATCAGGCCAATGCCACCCCACAGCGCATAGGCGACGGAGAGTTCAATGCCTTTAACCGCCTGCGCCAGCGCGCTAAATGCGCCAAGTACCGCAGCAAGCGACAGCACGCCAAACATCGGATAGCGGAAGCCGTCTGAATATTTCAGAAATATATTCGCTGTAATTTCCAGGACAATTGCCAACGTCAGCCAGGCGGCATGAACAATATTAAATGCTGACATAGCGATCTTCCTGAGTGGTGAATGTGCCCAGCTTAATCAGGATAATGCCCGCTATCAGCGTCAACAGACCCGCCGCTTTCATCGGCGACAACGATTCACCAAACAGGAAGATGCTGAATAGCGTAATCAGCGCAATGCCAATCCCTTCCCATATGGCATAAGCCACGCCCAGGGCTATACGTTTGACTGCAAAAGTTAAAAAAATGTAGGACAGCGTAATCATAGAAAGCATAAAAATGTAGCCTGTGTTTTCCCCGCTTGCGCTGGCCCATTTCATTGCCAGCGTGCCAATAATTTCAGAAACGATCGCCAGTAATAACAGAAGCCAGTACAACATACTCTCTCTCCTTAAAAGATATTTATCACCACGAAACCAATCGTGGAGGTTAATAAAAAACAGCAGGAAAGATAAGCTAAAGTCCAAACCGCCAGTGACGATCGTTACTGGGACAAAAGGAGGTAGAAAATGACAGGGTAAGGATGGCAAAAACCGTTTTGAACATGTTGTCCATAATTTTACAACTCATCCACGTTGTTGCTTCTCTTCGGTGTGGATAGAAAATTGTCCTCCAGGGTTAAATGTACATCTATGTTGCCTTACTATTTATATCGCGCGCCACTCTTTTTGCCATTATTTACCAATAAAAACGTTTTTATCAGATCGGCGCGCTGATATCAGGGTGGGATAATAGATCGCTCAGTTCACACTCAGACACTTATCAATATAATGCCACCGCTTTTTATCCATTCGCCTTTAGCAGGTAGAGGCGCAGCGCTTACTGACGCTCAGATTGCGATATCGAACATGCGTGTCTGGGCCAGCAGGCAGTAAAGCTGGCAGTCGCTCTGCACCCCCAGCTTTTCCATCGCCCGCAGCTTATGGGCGCTGACCGTTTTATTGCTCAGGTGCATTTTGCCGGAAATCGCGGTCAGCGACAGCCCGCGACACAGCATGCGCAGCACATCGTTTTCACGCGCCGTCAGCTCCTGACCCACCAGTGTGTCGCGGCGAAACAGTGAATCCATCAGGCCGCGTTCAATATAGACCTCATCGTCCAGCACCGTGGCGATGGCGCGCGCGAGCATGCGTTCACAGGTGTCGCGGCTGATATATCCTCTGGCGCCCGCTTCCAGCGTCATGCGGATGATATTGGTGTTGCGGTAGGGCGACAGCACCACAATCCGCGTTTCCGGAAATTTGCGCGCCAGCCATTTTACCAGCGCGGTGCCGTCCAGCTCGGAAACCGGACTCTGTGTGCGCCGGGTATTGAGCGAAAAGCCGAGAAAGAGCACATCGACGCGCTGGCCGGAGAGCAGGGTAACCAGCTCGGCCGGCGAATCCGTATCGCCCATAACGTTGTAGCGGACGCCGTCCATCGCGCTGGCGGAAAGAGAGTTAATCATGGAGGCGATGCCCCGGCGGATGAGCGTGTGTTCGTCGGCAATCAGGATATTAACAGACATGATATTGTCCCCGGATATAAGTAAGAGTGCATCTGATGGGGAGAAATATACGGGGCGCAGTCAGATGTTTCTATCATACCAGTCAGAAAAAGAGCAGCGGTTATTCAGCACGCCAGAAAGACCTTGCATGAAATAAAAAAGCCCGTTCATCAATGATGAACGGGCTTTTATCTCTGTCATACGATCGACATAAGGAATGGAGGAAATATTGTGAGAATTTTCGAAATTTAAATTACCCGGCAATAAAATAAAGTGCCACGCATCCACTCCAGAATAAAAATGAGAATAAAAACATGTTCAGCCACACCTGATGCCTGACATTGTTCCCTTTTTTGCCGCTACTATTCTTTTTGCTCGCATTTGGTAACAGACTTGTCATTTCATTTCTCTCAACAGGTTAATTTGCCACTACCTCCGGGCACAAACTGTCAACGGCAGAACAGAGGTAATGTAAAAAAACCGCATTCATATTTCCGGTTGGTGAAGCTATCTTGCCGTAATATGAATGAATGACCTATCTGACAAGTCAGAAAGCGCGTCAGGTCCCGACCTTACTTTGTTTACACCAGGCTGAGCGAGCGAAGCAATAGTGCCGTTGAGGCCATTAATTTCACATTGGCGATGTCACCATCATATTGCTGGTTAACGGCGGTAAGCTGATGGTTAAAACGATCGTTTTCCGCCGTCAGCACATCCAGTAAGGTGCGCTTCCCCAGCTTCAGCCACTGTTCGAAAAAGATCTTACTCACCTTCTCACTCTCCGCCGCCAGCGCCTGATAGTTTTTCGCCTGGAGCCTGGACGAGTCGCGGGTCTGTACAAGATCGTTGATCTGGTGCTGCATATCCAGGCTCGCCTGGTGATACTGTTGTTCGCTGCCGTACGCTCTGGCTCTGGCCGCCTGGTGTGCGGCTTTTTGCGCTCCGCCGGAGAAAACGTTCCACTGGAGATTGATGCCGGTCGCCCACTCTCCTTTATCACTCAGGGCGTCGCGCTGCGCGACTTTACTTACGCTCCAGTTAATTTGGGGATAGCGGCTGGCTTCAACGGCACTTGCCTGAGCGCGAGCCGCATTGGTTTCCGCTCTGGCTTTCAATAGCATCGGGTGATCGCCTAAACGCTCACGCAGCTGCTGTGCGGTATAGCGCGGCATATCCCACGTTAATCCCGCCGGGATTGCTATCTCTTCGCCGGTGAGGCGCAGCAGCTTAATTTTCGAAAGATGCAGAGCATTATTAATATTCTCCTGCGCTGACTGCGCGGCTAACAGTTTTGCTCTGGCCTGCGTCAGCTCATTGCCGCGCCCCGGATCGACCTTGATAATTGCCTCCAGCATGTGCGTCAGCTCGCTCATCCTGCCGACATAGCTTTGCGCAATCGCCTGCTGTTTCTGATAACGATCCAGATTCATCAATTCCGTTAGCGTGCTGTAAGCAATTTGTTCATTTACCGAGGATAGATTATGCGCCGACGCCGCCTGCAAATATTCGGCGCTGGCGATCTGCGCCGACGTTTTCCCCCAGTCATAGAGCGTGGTATTTACCGAAAGTGAAAGATTGCTGGCGTTAATATTCTCCTTTATGGATCCTGCCCTGCCCGATCCCGCCAGCGGACTGGTGCCGCCTAATTGAATCTGCGGCCAGCGCTGCGCTTTAACCTGATCGATATCCCAGCCTGCGGCCTCCTTATCCGTGCCGGCGCGCTGGATTTCAGGGCTGTGATTTATCGCTTTTTTGATCTGGTCAATAATAAAAGGCGACGGTGAGTGTTCCGCTGCTGTGGCGAGTGCGGAGAGCCCCGCCAGCGCGCACGCAATAAGTTTTATTTTGAAGGAATTACGCGTAACCACTTTTTATCTCTCTCTGAACGCTTCTTTTGCTTTAAGCACGGGCTTGAGTAAATAAGACAGAATATTCTTTTCGCCGGTTTTTATTTCAACGCTTGCGGTCATGCCAGGCATAATCGAAAAAGTTTTATTTTTGACGCTTAACCAGGCGCGGTCGGTACGAATATAAACGCGATAATAGGTCTGATCCTCACGGCCCGACTTCGCACGGCTTTCGTCCACCAACGTATCGGGACTGATGCTTTCGACCACGCCGTTCAGGCCGCCGTAAATGGCGTAATCATAGGCGGAGACTTTAACCGTCGCGGGCAGGCCGGGACGTAAAAATGCCACGTCTGCTGGTCTGATTTTCGCCTCGATTAATAACGTATCCTCCAGCGGGATCAGCGTCATAATCGGTTTGCTTTGGGTAATCACGCCGCCAATGGTGGTAAAAGCGATACTGTTAATCGTTCCTCTTACCGGCGCCGTGAGCACGCGACGCTCCATCAGATCGCGGCGCTGCGTCAGCCGCTCTTCACTTTGCGCCAGATCCGTTTCCAGCCGGGTCAGCTCGCCGTTGGCGTCGGAATGATATTTATTGGTGCGGTCGGCAATTTGCAGACGCAGATCGTTGACCTGCCGGCGCAGACGCAGGATCTCCATATCGGAGATCAGCCCCGCTTTTGCCAGCGGCTCGGAGAGCGCCACTTCCGACTGAGACAGCGCTAAGTTACGCGTCAGCGCCGCGATGCTCTCGTCCAGCAATTTACGTCGGGTTTTGTAGGCGCGCGTTTCATCTTTCACGATGGAGTGAAAGGTTTTGATCTCGTCGGGAAAGGTCAGCGGCAGATCAAACGCCTCTGCCCGCAGGCGCGAGATGGCGCCTTTCAGACCATATACTTTCGATAGCTCCTCGCGGTACTTCGCTTCGGTACTGGTGGCGTCCAGCTTCAGCAGCGGCTGGCCTTTTTCCACGATATCGCCTTCGCGCACCAGCAAACTCTCAAGGATGCCATCCTCAAGGCTTTGAATAACCTGCTCATGGCTGGCGGGGATCACCTTCGCTTCGCCACGGGTCACTTCTTCGACCCGGGCGAAGTGCGCCCAGACCAGCCCCGTCACCACCACGCCAGCGATTAACCACAGCATGACCATGCTGAACGGCGTTTTCTGCATAACGATGGCGCTTTGTAAATCGTCGATAAAGCGCATCTCTTCTGCGGCGAGCCGTGGCGTTTTCTCCTTGCTGGTTGCCCGGCGCATAGTTAAAAAGCGATAAAGATTAAGCCGTTTCATGACTGACTACCCTGTGTTGTGTGGCGGGATGAGAAGGCCGCGCGCGACGCGGTGAATTAAGCGCGGCTAGCACCTGCTGTTTGGGGCCGTCGGCAATGATTTTTCCTTCGTCCAGCACAATCAGGCGATCGACAATCGAAAGCACGCTGTGACGATGCGTCACCATCACCAGCGTTTTACCCAGGGTTGCCTGTTTCAGATGTTCCACAAATTTTGCTTCGGTCTGTCCATCCATCGCGCTGGTCGGTTCATCCATCAGGCAGACGTCCGGTTGCAGCAGCAGACAGCGCGCCAGCGCGACCAGTTGCTTCTGTCCGCCGGAAAGTCCCTGCCCCATCTCACCGATGGGCATGTCGAAGCCCAGTGGATGACGGTTGGCGATGGTGTCCAGTCCGGCCAGACGCACGATCTCAAGAAAGCGCGCGCTGCTGGCTGAAGGGTCGCCCAGCATGACGTTTTGCCGCAGCGTTCCCTGGAAGAGATGGGATTCCTGGCTGACGTAGCCCACGCAGCTGCGCCAGTCGGCGGGATCAATCTGCTGCGCATCCAGGCCGTCCATCAGCAGCTGGCCGCCGGTAGGCTGATAGAGTCGCGCCAGCAGCTTAAGCAGGGTGGATTTTCCGCTGCCGACGTTGCCAAGAATGGCCACGCGTTCACCCGGCTGAATGCGAATCGACATCGGTGATAACACCACGCTGGCGTTATGCTGGTCCGTTTTGGGATAGCTGAAGGTGGCGTGCCTGAGCGCGATATCCCCTTTCAGTTCTGGCGAGGCCAGATAGCGCTGCTGCGGATTACGCTCTGTGGGCTGCTTCATCAGTTGATTCAGCGACGTCAGCGCGGTTTTCGCCTGCTGATAGCGCACCGCCAGCCCGACCACGGCGGCCAGAGGTGAAAGTGCGCGGCCGGAGAGGATCACCATCCCGACCAGCGCGCCCATGGTGAGTTCGCCAGCATGGATCAGGTAGACGCCCCACACCACAATGAGAATGGTACAAATCTGCTGCACGTAGCTCACCATATTGGTGGTGAGGCTGGAGAGATAGCGGGTTTTCATCGAAGAAGCCGCCGCCAGCGCGCTGCAATCGTCCCAGCGCTTCTGCATAACGCCTTCGCCTTTACAGGCTTTCAGCGTCTCCATGCCGGTGATTGACTCAATGACCAGTCCCTGTTTTTGCGAGATTTCCGCCACGTTCTCTTTCATAAAACGCGCCAGCGGCCACTGAATAGTGATGCTGAACAGGATAATCACCGGCATCGCCAGCAGTGGAACCACCGCCAGCGGGCCGCCGATGCAGTACATGATCGCCATAAAAAGCAGGCAGAACGGCAGATCGGACAGCGTTGCCAGCGTGGCGGAGGAGATAAAGTCACGTACTGATTCGAACTCACGAAGCTGATTCGCAAACGAGCCGGACGAGCGAGGCTTGCTCTCCAGGCGCAGCGCCAGCGTCTGTTTGAACAGGCGCGAGCCGACCAGCAGGTCGGCTTTTTTGCCGGCCACGTCTATCAGGTAAGTGCGGATCTGTCGTGAGCAGAACTCAAAAGTGATGGCGATCAGCACGCCAATGGCCAGTGACCAGAGGGTGGCGTAAGCCTGCGTGGGCACCACGCGGTCATAGACGTTCATGGTGAAAAAGGTGGTGGAAAGCGTCAGCACGTTTGCCAGCAGGGCAGCCAGCGCGGCGCTGAAAAAATAGTGGCGATAGCGCCATAAATTAGCAAACAGCCAGTGCCCCTCGCGCTGGCTCTCCGGGAGAATTTCGCCTTCGTGCCGGGCTTTACGTTCTATTTTCGCTTTGGAAAGCAGGACGAAATCAAGGTAGTTCTCGCTTACCGTTTCCGCTGACAGGATCTCGTCGCCGCCGTTTTCCTGGCATAAACGGTAGCCGTTTTCACATCGCTCACGAACGATGGCATAGCGCCCCTGTTTATCAGTCACAATAACGGGGAAGAGATGCGTCGACAGTTCGCCAACCGGGCGTTTGGTCCAGGCGGCTTCGATGCCGGCCTGTTCCAGCATGCGCGTCGCCACCTGCGGCGTCAGCGTTTTGCCGCATGGCAGGCCGGCGCTGAGCGCTGCCTGACTGGCTGGCCGCGCATGATGTCGCGTCAGCCAGATCGTGGCCCATAGCAGACTGCTGTCTGCGGGTTCTTCGCGGGTTTGCAAAATATTTTCTGCTTTATTTTCTGACATGTTTTGTGCTCTGGCGCTGAAGATATTCAGGAGATCGTTAATTATCTGGCTATTTTCTGTGATAGCAGGCGGGACGGCATCGGGATATGCGGATCGGATTCCGGGAATATTCTCAGAGCCTCAGAAGTAAAAAAAAACGCTCACGCCAGTAAGGGCGTGAACGTTTAGCCGTTAGATAATTACAACACCGTGACGTGGATGCGATCGTCTACAAGGATCTGCGAGTGGGAACTGCTCTCCCAGGCCTGATAGACCGTGCCATTCACCTCTACTTTGCCGCGCTCCTGCCAGTTCTCCTGGCCGCCAGTCAGCGCAACGTTGCCGTTTTCTCCTTCAATAGTCAGCGCCGGCGCACTGGCATCCTGCCCTTCACTCAGCGTTTTGACTTCATCGCTGCTGACGGTAAGGGTGTTTTCCCCGTCGGCTAAGTCAACGTGGTGCAGCGTCTTCAGCGCCTGGGTCAGTGACGCCAGATCAACATTCTGGTGGTCGCCGTCCAGGATCAGGGTGCCGGCATCAGTCGCATTGTGGCTCTCCGGTTCCAGACTCATCCTACCGATCGCGGCCGCTTTGCTCTCTACCACATCATGATGGTTGTAGATGATGGTGACAGCGCCGTTGCCGGTTGTGGCGCTGTACTGACCGTTAGCGCCGACGATAATATCCATGCGTCCGTCGCCATTCATATCGGCAACGTCCAGATCGGAACCAAAGTGGCCGTTGGACACCTCACCCCAGTGCACTTCCGCCAGTCCTTTTTGCAGCAGCGTATCGATGCTGATTTCGTTATTGCTGTCCATCACATAGTCGGCGGTATGGCCTCCGTACACTACGTAAACCGCGCCAACAGCCTTGCCAGCCGCGTTGATGGCGGTCGGGTCAGAGATAATCAGATCCGGTATGCCGTCGCCGTTGATGTCATAGGTGCCCAAAATGCGTGAACCAAAGCTTTTAGTTCCGCTTTTATTCGAAGAAACAATGGCAAAGCCGTCATCACTGGCGAGATGATTGTTGCCGCTGGCACCAACCTGTAATTCGCCATGCGTACCGATTTCACTCTTCCCACGGAAAATCCAAACTTTACCGCGCGCAGCATCCTGCGGAGCCGCGATGGCGAAGTCAGATGTCTTATCGCCATCATTGTAAAAATCACCCAGGCTCGCAATCACCTTCTGATTTGGTTCGGTTTCAATACCTGCACTTGGCCCGCCGGCAATGACAGTGCCAGGATCGACCGCACCAAACCACGTCGTATTCATATTTTGAATACGCACCATATGGTGCTCATCCAGCGAACTGATATTAATGGTTTTGTTAATCCCTCCTTCCTGACCGTAGATCAGATAGGCCGTTCCGTAACATCCATCGTGAACAGAGACATCGTCAATAATAATGAAGTCTTCGAATCCATCGCCGTTGACGTCGCCCACGCTCTGCATCGCGTTACCAAAGTTCTGGTTTTGGGTCTTTGATCCCTGCACTTCGTGGTGAATATAAAAGCCATCCTCTTCACCTTTATCAGACGCAAAACCGCCGCCGGGATGCTCAGCATCTGACTTGGTTTTATTGAGCTTGATATTGCTCCACTGATGTTGCGGTTCATTCGAGCCTTTTAAGACGTAGGCTGCGCCAGCGGCATCGTAAGCCCCATCGATATTGCCAATCACCAGATCCTGTACACCGTCGCCGTTGTAATCGTAGGCGGCATTGCTGTAGGCAAACCAGTCATCAGAATCGACAGTTACCGAAAAGCCATACTTATTGTTCCCAAGATCGATCTCATGAAGATCCAGATCCGACAGCTGACTATCACGGATCTTATCGCCCCAGATAACATAGAGCTTATCGTTCCAGTGTGAGGCAATAACCAGATCGTCAATGCCGTCACCGTTAAGATCGATTTTTACAATATCCTGCGCCATACGGTCGGTGGTCGGCGCCGCGATGTTGTTTCCGTCTTTGGTTGTACCAGAGTTATAAATCCTCAAACCGACCTCAGGATGCTCCTCAAAAAGCTTGTGAACATCACTGTACTGATTCAGCAATCCAGTTTTATTGCCAAACAATACGTAAACCATGCCGCCCCAGTTAGCCTTACCCGGTGCCCCGCCGCTTGGCGCGCTAATGGCGATATCGTCATAGCCATCGCCGCTGAAGTGACCGATGTTTTTCACTACGGTACCGAACTGGGCAGTATAAGTCCCCGTTGTTCCCTCATTGTAACCGGACAGCGTGGTTCGCTCGGGCGCATTGACCTCCAGACTACCGTCGGAGGAGCCATTGAGGCTGCTCACCGATGAGTAGTTCCCTGCGGCGTCCACGACAACCGCCTTAATGTGGTGTTCACCCTCGGTCATTGATTTCAGTTGCGCATTCCAGCTGCCGTCTGCGCCGATGTTATCAACGGTGGCCAACAGTTTATCGACGTTTTTATCGTAGATGCCGTCACCATCCACATCATCAAAGATCAGCACCTTCACGCTTTCCGGGCTGTCGCCATCTTTCAGATCGACTATGCCGTTAACGCGCGGAATGTCGGTGATCGTACTGTTAGTGCCATCCAGCGTATTCAGCGTCGTCACGTTGTTGTTGGTTGTATCTACGCGCAGAGGCAACGATGTTTCTTCGCTGACGTTGCCGTAACTGTCCGTGGCGGTGACGTTCAGCGTATGATCGCCATCCTTCAGCTTTTTCTCATCTGACAGTTCGAAACGCCAGTTGCCTTCATCGTCCGCTGTGGTTGTGCCCAGAACGGTATCTCCGTCACGGATGGTAACGAGCGCATTCTTTTCCGCATGACCGGTCAGCACGACCGTATTGTCGTTGGTCAGTCCATTGACGACAGTAACGTCTTCACCGCTGCGATCGTTGATCGCCGTGACGTTGTCAGGCGCGTCAGGTGCAACGGAGTCAACGTTCACCGCCAGGCTGGATGAGGTCGAGTTACCGGCCGCATCTCTAACGGCCACCGTCAGCGTCTGATCATTTTCCGCCAGTGCGTTCTCTGGCGTAATACTCCAGTGGCCATCCTTATCGGCCGTGGCTGAACCAATAACGGTACCCGCCTTATCAGTAATGGTTACGGTACTCTCAGGCTCCGCTTCACCACTGATGACCGGCGTTTTGGTATTGGTGTTAGTACCCGTTACAGCGTCGCCGTTTTTATCGGTCAGCATGATATTTTCAGCCTGAGGCGGCGCCTGGGTATCGATCTCAATCTCCGGCACGGCTGCCGGCGTTGAGGTGTTGCCTGCCTTATCGGTCTGAACCACGCTAAGCGAATATTTGCCGTCGGTGAGCGCGTCCGGCGTGATGCTCCAGCGGCCGTCGGCACCCACGGTAGCGCTGCCCAGCGTCGCATCTTTACTATCCTTCAGCGTCACGATGGCGCCCGGCTCGCCCTCACCGCTTACGGTCGGCGTGCTGTCATTAGTGATACTCCCAATGGGAAGATTGTCGTCACCCGTTACCACGATTTTTTCCACGGCGGTCGGGGCTTTGGTGTCAATCTCAAACTCCGGCACGGATGCCGCCGCTGAGGTATTGCCTGCCTTGTCGGTCTGCACCACGGTGAGGGCATGTTTACCGTCGGTGAGTTCACTTTTCGGCGTGATGATCCAGCGGCCGTCTGCGCCCACGGTAGCACTGCCCAGCTCCGTGCCTTTGCTGTCCAGCAGCTTCACGGTGGCACCCGGCTCGCCTTCACCGCTGATGGTCGGCGTGGTGTCGTTGGTGGCCTCCCCGATGGCATCATTGTTGTCGTCCGTGATGGTAATGTCCTTCACGGCGACAGGCGCTGTGGTATCGA
>Ga0153961_1000012_pt1 | contig 134672 bp, 109 predicted proteins | sample TSFL045MetaG_FD_104748 | JGI IMG/M metagenome (GOLD analysis project Ga0153961, IMG submission 104748) | Attine ant fungus gardens microbial communities from Florida, USA - TSFL045 MetaG | ecosystem: Host-associated > Fungi > Mycelium > Unclassified | place: USA: Florida, Withalacochee...
CTATGCAGGACATGCGCTGGACTACGACGACTTTCATGCCGATTTTCGCGGTCATCCCAGCGTGGTGATCCTGCCTGCACTTTTCACCTGGCAACGGTATCACCCGAAAAGCCTGGAGCAGTTTCTGGATGCTTACGTCATTGGGGTAGAGATGGCCGGTCGTCTGGGGCTGGCGGTCAGCCAGCAACATTACGCACTGGGCTATCACAACACGGCGACGCTGGGGACCCTTGCGGCGGCGGCAGCGCTGGCGCGTCTGCTGGGGATGAAGAGTGATGACACAGCCACCCTGCTGGGCATTGCGGCGACCCAGGCCAGCGGTTTACGTGCACAGTTTGGTTCGGCGGTAAAACCACTGCATGCGGGCTTTGCCGCCGAACGGGCCGTGACAGCGGCTCAGCTGACCCTGGCCGGAATCGATGGCCGCCAGCAGGGGGTCATTGAAGCCTTTATTGCCGCCAGTAGCGCGGACCAGGCACAGCCGGAGAAATTGCTGGAAAACTGGGGCAGCCCGTGGCGGATCAGCACGCCGGGACTGGAGTTCAAACCCTTCCCGACCTGCGCCGGCACTCATAGTGCGGCAGAAGCGGCACGCATCCTGCGCCAGCAGTGGCTGGCGGCAGGTAAACCGCTGGATGCGCTGCTGAGCCAGATTGTTGATATCACCGTCGCCTTTCCGCCAGACGGTGACATCGCCGCCTCAATACGCGTGCCGGTTAACGGTATTGAAGCGCGCTTCAGCCTGGAATATGTGATTGCCGCCATGCTGATTTATGGCGATCTGCGCCTGCAGGATTTTGCGGAAGGCGATCTCAATCATCAGGTTATGCCGCTGGCCGCCCGTGTGCGACGGACGCCGGATCAGCGTGCGCCGCCCGATGCGCTCAATCCCGCTCTGCGCTTTCACGTCGTCACGCTGACGCTCGCGGATGGCACAACGCTGCATCAGCGCCGTACACGCCAGCAATCGCTGGCGGAGGGCGTGAATGTCAGCAGTAAGCTTCATCAGGCGCTGGGTGACGCGTCGCCAGAACTGCTTGCAGCCACTGCGCTGCATTCTGCGGCAGAGTTGCAGAGGCTGACCGGGGCGCTGATCCGATAGTGGCTTAACACGGCGGAACGAAAGCCTGAACCGGCGTAACCTCACCGGCAAATTTCCGCACCTGCACCACCGTAATCTGGCCGCTGCAGCCCTGCGCCAGCGAGGAGGTGCCGATATCCATGGTCAGCACATTGGGATTACCGTGGCGGCACAACGGACGGGCGGCAGCAGGCTCGACCGGGTCGTACCAGGCACCGGTTGGCAGCTGAACCACGCCAGGCATGATGGTATCAGTGAGACGCGCGCTGGCGAGGACATGGCCGCGCGCATTAAAAAGTTCGATGATGTCGCCATCCATGATCGCCTGTGCTGCCGCATCGTCCCTGTTCAGGCTACAGACTTCGCGCCCGCCTCGCTTGCTGCGCTGGCTGTAATCACCAAAATCGAGCTGGCTGTGCAGACGCGTTGCGGGCTGATTGGCAATCAGCCAGAACGGATAGTCGGCGCTGGGTTTTTGCTGAGGTTCACGCCATACCGGATGGCCGGGACAATTTTCATAGCCAAAGCTGGCGATAGTGGCGGAGAAAATCTCAATTTTTCCGTTTGGCGTCGGCAGTGGCGCGGCGTCGGGGTCGGTGCGGAACGCATTGATCATCCGGCCACCCTCCTTCAACTGCGGCAACTCCAGCACGCCCTGCTGCCAGAACTGACTGAAATCGGGTGTCTGCACCTGATGAGCGGCCAGTTTTTCCTGCAGCTGGCCGTAAAGATGCGCAACCAGCCACGCGCATCACGCCCTTCGCTGAATGCCACTTCCCTGCCCAGCCGCCGGGCCAGGTCACGAAAAATCGTATAATCATCCCGGGCTTCGGCGTAAGGCGCAGCCACCGGCTGCATGGCGATTAAATGGCGATCGGTTGGCGCACCGCCGATATCCTCACGTTCCAGGGTCATGGTGGCGGGCAGGACAATATCCGCATGACGCGCCGTGGCGGTCCAGGCGCTTTCATGCACGATCAGCGTATCCAGCTGGCAGAAAGCCTGACGCAGCCGCGCCAGATCCTGATGATGGTGAAACGGATTGCCTCCCGCCCAATAAGCCAGACGGATATGGGGATAGGTCAGCTGGCGGCCATTGTAGTCAAACTTTATGCCGGGATTGAGCAGCATGTCGGCGATACGCGCCACCGGAATAAAGCGGTCAATGCCATTTTTGCCCTGCGGCAGGGCCGGAAAGCTGACCAGATTATGATGCTTGCCATAATGGCCCAGCGCACCCAGTGCATAAGTATATCCACCGCCGGGCAGCCCTGGCTGTCCGAGCGCCGCCGCCAGCACCAGGCCGAGCCACACCGGCTGTTCGCCATGCTCGGCACGCTGCAAAGCATGAGCCACGGTCACCAGCACCCGCTTACCGTGCAACTGCCGTGCAAACTGACCGATCAGATCGCTGCTGACGCCGCAGATTTCAGCCGCCCAGTGCGCGTCACGGACTACGCCATCCTCTTCACCGCGAACGTAAGCGACCATCTGCGGCCAGCCGACACAGTAACGCGCCAGAAACGCCTCGTCGGTTAACGCTTCCGCAATCAGCACCGCCAGCAGACCCAGCATAAACGCCGCATCCGTGCCGGGCCGCAGCGCCAGCCACTCGCCCTGCGCCTCTTCAGGCAGATCGCTTTTCAGCGGGCTCACTGAGATAAACCGGGTACCGCGCTGTGCCGCTCGCTGCATAAAACCGCGCTCGGTGTGTTCGCTCAGGCCGCCGCTGGCCACCTGCGCATTTTTCAGCGCCAGGCCGCCAAACGCCAGCACCACCTCGCTGTGCGCGGCGATTTCCTCCCAGCTCACGCCACGTCGGGCGATCTCGTTCATGTCACCGACAATGTGTGGCAGCAGGACAGATGCCGCGCCGGAACTGTAGCTGTTGACCGAACGGACATAGCCGCCCAGCGTGGTGTTCAGAAATCGGTGCACCTGGCTTTGCGCATGATGAAAACGGCCTGCGCTTGACCAGCCGTACGATCCGCCAAAGATGCCTTCCGGGCCGTATGCTTCACCAACCCGCTTGAGTTCCTGCGCCACCCGCTGACTGGCCTCTTCCCAGCTGACCGCGACATACTCATCAGCACCACGACGCTGATCCGGGCCTGGCCCGTTTTCCAGCCAGCCACGCCGTATCATCGGCTGCGCGACACGCGCCGGATGATTGAGTGCATGACGGAAGTTTTGCAATAGCGGGCTGGGATCGGGATCGCGGTGGAACGGCTCAATCAGCAGTTGATCGTCCCTGTGCTGGACGTGAAAAGCGCCCCAGTGGGCGCTGTGCATTACCGGTTTCTGGGTCATGCTGATTCCTGATTACCAAAAAAGAAACGGTGCTCAGAGCACCGTTGCAATAAAGTTTCTGACACGTCCGTTGTCCGGATCGTCGAGAACCTGCTGCGTCGGACCCGCTGCGACAATTCTGCCGCTCTCCATAAATACGATGTTGTCGGCAACTTCGCGGGCAAAGCCGATCTCATGTGTGACCACCACCATGGTGATACCGGAGTGCGCCAGCTGCTTAATCACCTGCAGCACTTCCCCCACCAGCTCCGGGTCAAGTGCCGATGTCGGTTCATCAAACAGCATGACGCCGGGATCCATCGCCAGCGCGCGGGCAATGGCCACCCGCTGCTGCTGACCACCAGAGAGGTTCTGCGGCCACTCATCTTCGCGGCCAGACAGCCCAACCTGCTTCAGCAGCGCCAGCGCTTTGGTCGTGGCCTGATGACGGCTCTGCTTTTTTACCCGCATCGGTGCATCCGTAATGTTCTGCAGCACGGTGCGGTGTGGAAACAGGTTGAACTGCTGAAACACCATGCCAATTTCCGCCCGCTGGCGGGCAATAGCACTGCTGCTGAGTTCGTGCAGCGCCTGGCCTTTTTGCCGGTATCCCACCATCTGGCCGCCGATGCGGATTGTGCCGCCATCCAGCTTTTCAAGATGATTAATACAGCGCAGCAGCGTGGATTTACCGGAACCCGATGGACCCAGAATCACCGTGACAGATCCGGCAGGAATATCGAGATTAACCTCATCAAGAATGGTGACGCCGGAGAAGCGCTTGGTGACTTTGCGAAGTGCGATTGCTTCAGCCATTGCTCACGCTCCTTTGCGTTTTCGGCAGCGGAAAGCCTGGCAATGATGACAGGAGGCTGCGCTTTTCTCGCCGCGTCACACCGCGACCAAAGTAGCGCTCGACATAGTACTGGCCGACAGAGAGCACGGAGGTCATCAGCAGATACCATAAGGTTGCGACCAGCAGTAACGGGATCACTTCATAGGTACGCTGATAGATAATCTGCGCCGAAAACAGCACATCCTGCAGAGAGATCACCGACACCACTGCGGTGGTTTTTAGCTGGCCAATAATCTCATTGCCCGCTGGCGGCATAATGGCGCGCATCGCCTGTGGTAAGACGGTGTGACGGAAAATCTGCGCCGGGCGATATCCCAGGGCGCGAGCCGCTTCAATCTGTCCATTGCCCACACTCTGGATACCAGCACGCACAATTTCTGCGGCATAGGCAGACTGATGCATCACCAGCGCGATCACCGCCGCGCTAAACGGACTCACCAGCGCATTGGACTGCGCGCTCCAGAGTTCGCCTAATCCCGGAATCGACAGCGCGATTCGGGGATAGAGCGCAGCGATGTTGTACCAGAGAAACAGCTGCACCAGCATCGGCACACCGCGGAAAAACCAGGTGTAAGCCCAGCTCACCGCCACCAGCACCGGGTTAGAAGAGAGGCGCATCAGCGCCAGCACCGTGCCAAAAGCGAATCCCAGCACCACCGAGATGGCCGTGAGCTGCAGCGTCATCAACACACCCTGCAGAATGGAGGGCGCAGTGAAGTTCTCTGCAATCACCTGCCATTCAAAGCGAGGATTGTTAATCATCGAATGCGCCATCGCCACCACGCATAACAGCACCACCAGCGCACTCAGCCAGCGTCCGTAGTAGCGTTTACCAACGATTTTCAGGTCGTCAGTGTGGTCCGGAGTTTCTCTCATTTAAAGATCTCTTGGTTGCGTCGGGCTTCGTTCACGGCACCAAAACCGATTCCCCAGTTATCGAGGATTTTCCGGTAGCTTCCATCGTTGATTAACGAATTCAGTGCCGCCTGTACGGCTGGCTCCAGCGGCGAGTCTTTCGGGAACGCGACAGAGACCGGTGCATCATTCACGGTGATTTCACCGCTCATGGTCAGCGGTTTGATCACTTTGGTCTGCCACAGCAGTCCTTCATAAGGACCGAGGAACAAAGGAACGCGACCGCTGACCACGGCCTGCACGCCCGCCGGACGATCCGGGAATATCGCTACCCTGATCGGTTGCTTACCGGCGGCTTCACAGGCTTTGCTGGCTTCTTCCAGCCGCGTCACCTGAGTCGTACCGGAGCCGGCGCCCACCTCTTTGCCACACACATCGCTGAGTGATTTGAAGGGGGTGATATCAGCATCTTTGCGGGAAATAATGCCCAGCAGGCTGGCGTTATAGTAACCGACAAAGTCGATCTGTTTCAGGCGGGTCGGCGTGGCATTGATGTTTGACAGCGCCACGTCGTAACGTCCGGTCTTCAGGCCAGGAATAATATTGTCGAAGCCGCCGGTATCGCGCCACTGAACGGCGATGCCCAGACGCTCGCCGACCGCATTCATAATGTCGATTTCACGACCCGCCAGCGTTTTGTTGTCTTCTTTATAAAAGGTGGTGGGCGGCGTGTTCGGGTTAGTACCCGCCACAATATAGCCACGCTTAAGGATATCCGCAGGTATCAGGCTTTTCAGCGCCGGGTCGGCTTTAACATGTAAGCTGCTTTCAACAGGCACAGAGGGTTCGGCTGCAAAAGTGGCGTGTGCACTCAGCGCGAGTGCAAAAAGGGTCATTCCTTTTAGATATTTCACTGGAACCTTTCTCCTGATAATTAAATGTTCCCTCCAGAGGGAAAAGTTATCGTGCTCTGTTATCAGCATCGGAAGCCAGAGAAGCAGCAGGCTTCAGTGCTTTATCATCCTCGTAACGTTTTGTTGTCATTCTCAATGAAGACCGACGGCGATCACAAATGCTAAAACCGGGATTATTTAGCCGGAATATGGCAATGAAGAGGTCCAGACGCTTTTCATCGTTAACTGGGATGTTGCAGCGTAAGAGAGTCGGGCAGGCAAGGTGGCACTGGCAGGAAAGGATAATCATTTCCGCAGCGGTTCGTTAACGGTCTCAGCAACACTCAAAGTATCACTGCATTGATAAGCATCTCATTGAAATGGTCATACTCCACTCAGGCTGTACGCTGATAAATTATTAACTTGATCAAGATCAATTTATTTCCTCATTGAGTAAATAAATTTCTTTCGTAAGGCATAATTTTTTATTTATTTTAACAATCATTAAGTTAGATGAAATTGCAAAAGTTAACCCTCCGATAATTACCTTATAAAACAATAGAGAGATGATTAATAACCTCACCCTGAAAATGATAAACAATGTTAAAGGATTATCGTGCGCTGACGATAAAAAGAGCAGGACTGAATTGTATAATTTCTTTTGCCTGCTTCTGAACCCCATTAAAGGTGAATCTTATGAGCCTTGCTCAGCGCATCTCCAGTATTAAAATCGGGAAAAAACTAGGCGTCGGTTTTGTCGTCGTCATTGCTGTCTCACTCGCCATAACCTTTATCGCTTTTGACTGTTTTAGCCGTATAAAAGACAACTCCGCCCGGCGCACCATTACAGTGGAGATAGTGAATACGTTAAGCAAGGCCCGCCTGAATCGCACGCTTTACCAGCACACCAAAGATCCTGTATTTGCCACGCAGAACGTTCAGGCCCTGAAGGAGTTAGATGCCCTTTATAAACGGCTTGATGGTTTTGAATGGGATGAAACAGGGCAGCAGAAAATCATGCTGATGGGGCAGTTAATCCGCGAATATCAGAGTCAGCGTCAGAAATTTGAAACGTCTGCGCAGGCGACAACCGTTGCCTTTGAGACCCTAAAACCGGATACCCTGATTACGCTTGCACATCAGCTCGAATCCCTTGATCTGGCACTGACACCCGATGCAGCGCTACCGGTCATGCGCCTCGCTGCAGCGCTATTCGACACGGCAAATACTGAAAAATCGTTTCTCGATAAACCGTCTGAGGCCAGCAGAGATACGGTCGCTGAAGAATATACGGCGATCACTACCCTGAGTGAGCAACTGGACAGTTTTGCCCAGCCGGCTATTAATGAGGTACCACGTCATGTGATCAATACGCTTGCACAGCAGCGTCAGGCATTAACGATCTATGCAGATGCTGCCGCAAAAGAAAAAAGTGAATCTGCGGACCTGACTACAACCGCAGAAAAGCTCAATGCCGTCGTATCGGATACCTTTGCCTTTCAGTCCCGCCAGTCTGCTGAATTTATCAAACAGGCAGAGTGGCGCATCGCCTTTGCGGCGCTGATTTGTGTCGTCCTGAGTCTGCTGATTGCCTGGCGGATTACCCGCAACATTACGCTGCCACTGAAAGAGACGCTGAATGCAGCGCAGCGTATTGCCAGCGGTGATTTAACGACCTCCCTGAACACCACCCGGGGTGATGAGCTGGGCCAGCTGATGCAGGCCGTCGATGCGATGAACCTCAGCCTTCAGAATATCATTACCAATGTGCGCGATGGCGTCAGCAACGTGGCGCGTGCCTCGGCGGAGATTGCAGCAGGTAATACCGATCTTTCCTCACGCACCGAACAGCAGTCTGCTGCCGTGGTTCAGACGGCGGCCAGCATGGAAGAGCTCTCATCCACGGTGAAACAGAATGCGGAAAATGCTCACCATGCGAGCCAGCTGGCGACCGATGCGTCGGTGAATGCCGGACGCGGTGGCGAGATTATCCGTGACGTTATCGTCACCATGAACAACATCAGCCAGAGTTCAGGCAAAATCGGCGAAATCATTCACGTCATCAACAGCATCGCCTTCCAGACCAATATTCTGGCATTAAATGCCGCGGTTGAAGCGGCACGCGCCGGTGAACAGGGTCGCGGCTTTGCGGTGGTGGCCGGTGAAGTCAGAAATCTGGCCCAGCGCAGTTCGCTGGCTGCCAAAGAGATTGAAACGCTGATTCGCGAGTCGCTTGATCGGGTTCATGATGGTTCTGAGTTTGTGGAACGCGCCGGAAGCACCATGGACGATATTGTCCGCTCGGTCAGTCAGGTCAAAGACATTATGGGTGAGATTGCTGCCGCATCCGACGAGCAGAATCGCGGTATTTCCCAGATTGCGACAGCAATGGCCGAAATGGATACCACCACGCAGCAGAACGCCGCGCTGGTTGAAGAGTCTTCTGCCGCAGCCAGTTCCCTGGAAGCACAGGCAGACGAGCTGGAAAAAACGGTAGCGGTATTCCGCTTATCAGCCGGGCAAAGCAGCACCAGCCGGGCTGCACCTGCCCTGGCACCGCGTTTAGTGGCTGCGATGCCGGTTAAAGCCTCAGCAGAGTCCAGCTGGGAAAGCTTCTGATACACCGTGCTGCTTTGTTATAAGCGTCATGCTGATACAGCCAGCCTGATTTAATGAGGCTGGCTGAAGTATGAATTAGCCCCAAACAAGGCATCAGAGTAATCACAGAAAAAAGCCGGCGCCGGCGTGTATTAGCCCGGGTCTGATGATTGTTTCGGATCCGGCAGGGTTGTGGCTTCAGGAAAGGCTTTTAAAGATGGGTATTAAATCGTGGTGGCAGGGAAGTGTCGTCCATGACAGTTTCTCCGGCCGGTATACGCTTTCGCATAACCGATGAGGTCATCCGCTTCGTCGTTTTCCGGCCGGAGCCGGACTACGTCCACTGGCGTCAGTTCAGTTACTGCTAGTTCAGTTCTTCGTTCAGGCCTGCAAGGGTCTGCAGGTACGGCACCTGCTGCTGGGCAACCGACGGTGACTTAAAACTACTCAGCCAGCGCCTGGCTTCGGAGATTTGCGTCAGCCGGTCGGTGTTGCTTTCAGATTTCGCCATACAGCCCAGCTGAGTAAAGAGTGATGCGATACTGATTTCTTTCTCACCCAGGGCAAGGCTGAGTGCCGCTTCGCCAATAATGACGTGGCCTTTCTCGTCGTTTTGAATTAACACAGAAAATCCTCCATTAGTACGAATTGATGACAACCTCACCAGAGACTGTAGTCGTAAAAGCAAGACCTGCCCGAATAAATCACTAAAAATCTCGCAACCTGCTGATCGAATACACTTAATGTTTTTTTCCGGATTGTTCTGTTTGTCTCTGCCGTCCATCCTGCCAGACTGTCTGGCCTTATCAGCAACGGATGCACCTATGAAACTCTCTGTTCTTCTCACGTTGTTAGCCGCAACGGTGTACCTGGTGTTTGCTGCCCATGGTGGATTCGGCACGTATCAGGCCAGCCAGTCGCTTTCCACACAAAGTGGTGAAACGGTTACGGAAGAATAAGGGTTAAGTCCGGCGTCGTCAGTGCACCGGCAATCGGTTATGATCCCCTGCCATTCTGCTGCCGGTTGCCCGATGTCTGCCATTATCGATACGTTTATCGCCCCACCCTGTTTTGATGAGATCACTCTCCTGTTTCAGGACGATCATCTGCTGGTGATCAACAAACCCAGCGGACTGCTGAGCCTGTCAGGCAAGAATCCGCAAAACCTCGATTCAGTACATCATCGGCTGGTAAAACGTTTTCCAGGCTGCACGCTGGTTCATCGGCTCGATTTTGGCACTTCCGGGCTGATGGTGGTGGCACGAACCAAAGCGATTAATGCCGCACTTTGTCAGCAGTTCAGCCAGCGCACGGTGAGCAAAATCTATCTGGCACTGCTGTGCGGACACCTTGCCGATGATGAAGGTGTGATTGACGCCGCGATAGCCAAAGATCCGGCGCTGTTTCCCCGGATGGTGATATGCGCCGCTCAGGGCAAGCCCGCACGCTCACGCTATCGGGTTACTGAACGCAGTTATTATCAGGGAAAAGAGGAAAAGGAACTGCCGGTTACGCGGGTTGAGCTGACACCAGAAACCGGACGCACCCATCAGCTGCGCATTCACTGTCAGCAACTGGGTCACCCGATTCTGGGCTGTGATCTTTACGGCGGGTTATTGCTGCCGGGCGCTGAGCAGGCAGAGAGGCTGATGCTGCACGCCAGCGGATTAACGTTTGTTCATCCTGTCAGCGGCGAGACACTGCACCTCTCTGCCGCCAGCCCCTTCTGACTGCCTCAGCGCCTGGTTACCACATCAGGTCATCCGGCACTTTGAAGTCTGCGTAAGGATCATCTTCGTCCTGTGCTTCTTCGCTCAGGGCACTGTTTAAAACGATGGCACTGGCATCACGCTGGGCAATTTTATCCGCCACGCTGGCCGGGATGATGGCGTACTGGCTCTCGCCACTTTTGTCAGCAGTCAGGCGGGCAATAGCGAGACGGCCATTGATCAGCTGAGTCTGTGTCAGCTTATCCACCATGATTTTTTTAATCAGGTTGTTGTCGGTGAAGTTGAAGCTGATGTCGCCTCGCGCCACCTCGATTTTGTTCATTTCGATCAGCTGCTTAACCTGCGCTTTATACTCTTTCGACAGCACAGCCAGCTTCTGCTGCTCATTCAGCTGCTTATCCCGCTCAAGCTGCGCTTTTTTATTATCTTCTACCGCTGCTCTGGCTTCGCGCGCCTGAACCCGGGATTTTTTCGCGGTACGCTGAACCTTATCCATTTTTTTGCTGGATACTAAGCCCGCTTTCAGCATCTGCTCTTGCAAGGTGAGTTTTGTCATTGTCGTCTCTGAACCTGTGAAAATTTGTCCGGGATTATACCTGTAATCTTTCGCGCTGTGCCAGGCTGACGCCGCGATTACGGGTTACGCCTCAACACTGTGCTAACATTCCCCGGTCAACATCACCTTATTGAGCACCATGTCAGCGCTAACAAAACGTAAAAATGACCCTGAAGGGCTGAAAAAACGCATCATCGCAGGCGCACTGAAAACCTTCGCTGAATTTGGTATGCAGGGTGCCAGGCTGGAGCAGATTGCTGAGCATGCACAAACCACGAAACGCATGGTGGTCTATCACTTTGGCAGTAAAGAGCAGCTTTATATTGCCGTGCTTGAGCAGGTTTATCAGCAGATACGTCAGCATGAAACCGGCCTGAACCTGGCGTCGATGGAGCCGGAACTGGCCATGACACGACTGGTAGAAGCCAGTTTTGACTATCACGTCGAGCATCCCGATTTTATCCGGCTGGTCTGCAGTGAAAACCTGCTGCGCGGTCGCTACATCACCCAGTCGCCGCAGATTAAAGCGCTGAACCGCAGCGCACTGGATCTGCTGGATGACATTCTGGCGCGCGGTCAGCAACAGGGGATATTTACTGGCGATGTGCAAACCATCGATGTTCATCGCCTGATCAGCAGTATCTGCGTTCATCACGTCTCAAACCGCTACACCTTCAATGCCCTGTTCAGTCCTGACAACAATGAAACCGAGAGTATCCGCCGCAATCGTCAGCTCGCTGTTACCGCAACGTTACGCTACATCCGCAAATAAATGCCCGCAATCCGGGCTCCGCTTACTCATGGTCTACGCTTAGTAAACATTCGTCATGAAAACGCCATAAAAGGAATGCTGTTGTGAGCAGAGACGCACGCCTCTATCCGCTTCGCCAGACCCATATTGAACCCGATGATGATGCGCTGTGGAACTGGGCGCAGAACGCGCAAATCGGCAGCCGTCAGCAGGTTCAGCGTCCCGCCAGTGAAGCGGAACTGCAGAAACTAATCCGCGAGTCACGCGGCAGGATCCGGGTAATCGGCAGCAAGCTGTCACCTGGCCGGATGCTACATGTCGCTGAAGACGATCTGTTGCTGGATCTCAGCGCCCTGCACGGTCTGATAGCCAGTGATGAGCAGAGCGTAACCTTTGGTGGCGCGACCCCGCTTGAGCAGGTTTATCGCAGTCTGACCGACATGAATCGCATGCTGGCCTCATCGCCAGGCGTGATTGCGATTCAGACGCTGGCGGGTGCGATGGCGACCGGCACGCACGGTCAGGGTTTGCAGCAGAGTTCGATTGCCGATGAAGCGCTGGCGATACGCATGGTGCTGGCCGACGGCAACGTGCGTGAGTTTGTCCGCGGCGACGCTGACTTTCCGGCGGCGCAGGTCTCATTAGGTGCGCTGGGCATTGTCACCGCCGTCACCCTGCGCACCCAGCCGTTTAAGATCTTCACCTGCCATAAAAATGCTGTCTCAGCCGATACGCTGGAAGAGGATCTGCTGCGCTGGAACAATGACTATCCGCTGAGCAAAGCCTGGTGGTTTGTTGATGACAACCTGATGCATGTCTGGAACGCCCATGAGGCGAGTGACGAGGAGCGTCAGTGTTACGAAGCGCAGGGGCGTCAGGTGGTGGAACATGAGGGTGAAGCCGACGACAGTCTCAATGACACCATCGACCAGACACTGGCGCACATGCACCGCGACACGCAGATTCAGGGCAAAGGCGGCAAGCAGTTTCGTACCGTCACCCGCTTTCGCGACTTCACCGATGTTACCGGTGACATTTACCAGCTCTTCTGCCGCGGCATTGCGGTGCCACAAATTAATGTGGAAATCGGCGTGCCGCTGGCAAAAACCCCGGCCATCATCCGCCGGATTAAGCAGTGGTATGCAGAGAACCGTCCACATATGCACTACCCGATTATCCTGCGCTGCACCGGCGCGTCCTCAGCCTGGCTGAGTCCGGCCGCTGGCCAGCCAACCTGCTTCTTCGGCTTTGTGGTCTATTACGCCGACGATGGCTCGCTGTCACAGGAAGGGCTGCACTTCCTGACAGAAGTGGAAAAACTGCTGGCCGAAGAGGGCGGACGCCCGCACTGGGGTAAGTATTACGACGAAGAACGCTACAACTGGCGTGAGATCTATCCGCAGTGGGATGCCTTCCGCGCCCTGCGCCACCAGCTCGACCCGCAGGGCCGGTTGGGAAACGACTACATCACGCCACTTTTTGACTGATTGAGGAAAGCTATGTTTGCCTGGGTAACACTGTTAACACAACCCGACTATATGGTGGGCGTCAAAGCGCTGCACCGTTCGCTGCAGGAGAGCCATACTCAGTGGCCGCTGGTGGTGATGACTACGCCAGCTATTTCTGATGCTGACTGTCAGATTTTGCAGGATGAAGGCTGTGTAATTAAACCGGTCGACCCACTCTATCCGCGCGCCGATCTGGCTCAGCATTACGCCTCGGCGCAGTTTGGCGAGGTCTGGACCAAGCTGCGTGCCTGGCAGCTTACCGATTATGAGCGCGTGGTGTTTCTGGATGCCGATATGCTGGTCCTTCAGAACATGGATGAGCTGTTTACCCTGGATCTGGGCGATAATCCGCTGGCGGCCTGTCACGCCTGCCGCTGTAATCCTAACCAGATCGCTTCTTATCCGCCGGAGTGGCAGCCAGAGCAGTGTCACTATACCTGGCAGGCACGCGGTGAGCAGGCTCCGGAGAGCGTTGACCTCTACCTGAACGGCGGTTTTCTGGTGCTGAAGCCTGACAATGCGGTGTTCGATATGCTTAAGAAGCGCATTGCGGCGATTGATGATCTCAGCGCCTATCCCTTCTCCGAGCAGGATCTGCTGAATGAAGTGTTTGCCGAACGCTGGAAACCGCTCTCTTATATCTACAATGCGTTAAAAACGCTGCCGTTCCAGCACAGCGGTCTGTGGCAGGGTGATGAGGTGAAGAATCTCCACTATATTCTGGCGAAGCCGTGGAAGCGCGATCTCAACCAGCCCGAAAGTGAGCGCGATCGCTTCTATGCGCTGGATAAGCTGTGGTGGGAAAAAAGCGGTCTGATCTGACTGGATACGGGCGGGACACTCCCGCCCTTCCCGCCTGTTCACTCAACCCGGTAGCCTGCCACTTTGCCAGATCCTCTCTTCCTCAGATTCTGTCTTACACCTCGATCCAGCGGCGCTGCTCAGCGGAGTGTGCAATCGCTTCCAGCACCTTCTGCACCTGCAGTCCCTCGGCAAAATCGGGCCACATGCGATCGCCGGCTGCGATGCCGTTAATCAGGTCGCGGATCTCCACCGTTTTTTGATCGTTGAAGCCGATGCCATGTCCGGCTGAAACGCAGAAATTCGCGTAGTCAGGATGGGCCGGTCCGGTCAGGATGGTTTTAAATCCCTGTCGCCCGGCAGGTTCGTCATGCAGATAAAGCTCCAGTTCCGCCATGCGCTCTTGGGTGTAACGCAGCGTGCCTTTGGTGCCGGTGACAACATAGGTCAGGCCCATTTTTGCGCCACAGGCAATGCGTGAGGTTTCAATCACACCGTGTGCGCCATTACGGAAGCGCAGCAGCGCGCTGGCCTGATCTTCGTTTTCAACCGGTAACTGCCGCACAGGTTCTTTTGGATCAGGCCGTGAGGTGATCACCGTCATCATATCGCCACTCACCTCAGCAATATCGCCGACCAGATAGTGGGCCATATTGACGATGTGCGCTGCCAGATCGCCCAGCGCGCCAAGGCCTGCCAGCGCTTTCTGGCAGTGCCAGTCGAGCGGCGTTTCCGGTCTGGCGAGGTAATCCTCGTTATGAGTGCCGTAAAAATGCACCACGTCGCCAATCTCGCCTCTGGCAATAATCTCTTTTGCCAGCTGGCTGGTCGGGTTTTTCATATAGTTGAAGCCAACCAGGGTTTTCACCCCTGCCGCTTCGGCCGCCGCCACCATCTCCTGCGCATCCGCCACGCTTAACGACAGCGGCTTTTCTGAATAGACGTGCTTGCCGTGGCGTATCGCCTCCAGCGCCATTTCTTTGTGCAGGAAGTTGGGTGCGCAGATGTCTACCACATCAATCGCCGGATCGCTGACCAGCGCGCGCCAGTCGCTGGTGGAGCGCGCAAAACCAAAGGTCGCCGCCTGACGTGCCGCCAGCTCAGGATTTACTTCGGCCAGCATCTCCCGCACGATTTCGCCTTTCAGCGCGAATACAGTGGGGGCCTGGGCATAGGCTATCGCGTGGCAGCGCCCGATATAGCCGCTGCCAATCATGCCGATTCTGACTTTGTTCATTTCAACTCCGGATATTCAGTTCAGGGTCAAAATGGAATCTACGTTTCGTTTTGTCTGCTGACAAAGTCAGAATCGAGACTTTGTGACGCCTGTAAAAAACTATCCGGTTAAATCATGCGTACTGCGGTCTGACAAGGGCTTTGCCGCGTCAGAACACCTCATAAACACCTCAGTCTGACATGCCTCTTTTTAACGCAGGAAGCCGCTGAGATGACCCTTCATTCATGGTCCGAATTGCTATTGTGGTGACTATTTCAGCAGTCGCGCAGATTTGTGAAAAAGAGCTTTGACATGATCCGGCGTGGCCGTTACTATGCGCCCCGTTCAAACGATTCCTCTGTAGTTCAGTCGGTAGAACGGCGGACTGTTAATCCGTATGTCACTGGTTCGAGTCCAGTCAGAGGAGCCAAATTCGGGAAGCCTGCTCAGGAAACTGAGCGGGCTTTTTGCTATTCATTTATTTGATAAAATTTCTGCGGCCTGCACATTCGTTTTCCTCCTGCTTCATCGATCTTTTTGTCGTTACCTGACACTTGTAACAAGCAAAACAGCCAGGCCTCAAAGGTTCATTTCTGACACTTAGTTTCTCATTGCTTTCTTCAAAACCTGCAACCTTCGCTTAAAGGGTCATAAATGACCTTTTAACGGCGTAATTTGTCTGCAGCTAAAGAAACTTCAGAGTTATAGCAACGAACAGTTCAAAATTGACCTTTTCCAGATTATATTCGCATTATGTTGTATCAGAAGCGTGCTGAAAATGCAGAAAAGTTCAAAAATGAACCGTAATGAGATTAAATCTTCGCTGATAAGCCTTTCTGAGTCAGATCGGCAAGAGATACTGGCGGAGATTGCTTTCAGTACAGAATCCAAAGAAGTGACAATAAAAGCATACCCACCGGGCACCCGATCGGAGTTGAGTGATTTGACGTTCCAGACGCTGCCACATCTGCTGATCAGTGAACTTAAACGACAAAATATCACCTATGAAGAGATGGCGATTCAGATTGGTGTATCACTCTCAACATTTAAACGACTGATCGCTAAGCCATCCTCTGCTAAGGCAATCAACCTCTATACCTTGCTTAAAGAACTGGGTGTAAAAGTATGGCTCGAAAAATAGAAGTGTGGCTTTATAACAAACTCGCAGGAACGTTGAGTGAAGAGCAAAGTGGTTATGCGTTCTGCTACCTGCCTGCCTATACCGGCGGTGCAATATCTTTCAGCATGCCGGTAAGACCAGAGCCCTATTTAAGTGAAGAGCTGCATCCTTTCTTTAAAGGTTTAGCGCCGGAGGGCTGGCTGCGAAAACGCTATTCTGAAATTCAAAAAATTGATGATAACGATCTGTTCGGTTTACTGATGAAAAATGGTAACGATATGCTTGGGGCCGTCGTCTTCAGAGAGATAACATGATGAATCCAGAACGCTGTCTGATCACGCTGAACCGGCTTAAAGAATCGGAATCAAAAACCGGCTACTCATCAAAAGGCATAAAGCATCTGCTGGGTAGCCGTGACGTGGCCCTTAGCCTTCCTTTCACGCGCAGTCAGTTTATTCAGGAACTCCCCGAACGTCAGAAAGGGATGAGCATTTCAGGCTATCAGCCTAAACTGTCGCTTCGTCTGGAAAAAGGAGAGCTGGTGGTCGTCAGCAATAACGGCACCTATATTCTAAAACCCTCTCCGGAAGAGTATCCGCATCTTGCAGAGAATGAGCATGCCACGATGTGCGTTATGCAGCGTCTGAAATTTAACGTTCCCCCGTTCGGGCTTATCCCATTCAGATATGATGAAAACCGGCGAGATGAACTGGCGTTTGTCATCAAAAGATATGACCGCCTGGGTTCAGATCACGCGCGATTACATCAGGAACAGTTAGATGGCGCGATGAATCTCAGCGATAAATATGGCAGGATTAATAATAATAAAGCCATCAGTTACGAGAAAGCCGCTAAATTTCTGAACGCCAGAGTGAGCAAAAGTTTAAGGAGTAAGCGCGATCTCTTTTTGCGCATCGTTTATGCGTATGTGCTGGGCAACAATGATTTTCATCTGCGCAATATCGGGATCATTCATCCTGAAACGAGTACACCCTTTCTCGCCCCGGTTTATGACTTTATCAGCGTAGTGCCCTACCCCGCAGCGTTTGGAGAGTATTTAGCTTTGCCCCTGCTGGAACAGGAAGAAAATGACGCAGGAAACGCGCCGGGTATGAATTCAGATTACGGAGAATATCTGGGCGCAGACTTTATTCTGCTTGCAGAAGGTATGGATATTAAGCCCGCTCTGGCACGAAAATGGCTTTCCGAAGTGGTGAGTCATCATCAGCTTATTATAGACACCTATATTGAAAGTCATATGCCTGAGTCACAGCGGAAAGCCGTACTTGATTATGTTGCCCGAAGAATGACATTACTGGCCGTGACCGAAATTTAGAAGAGATGCAGAACCGCTAATCAGCAGCATATCCCTGCTTATTAGCCATAAAAAAGCCCGCTAAAACAGCGGGCTTTCCGTTTACACCATCAACAGCTATCAGATATCGAACCGATCCAGATTCATCACTTTAGTCCATGCAGCGACAAAGTCTTTGACGAATTTTTCACGGGCGTCGCTGCTGGCGTAGACTTCCGCCGAGGCACGTAACACCGCGTTGGAACCAAACACCAGATCGGCACGTGTGGCAGTGAAACGGGTTTCACCACTCACGCGATCGCGTCCGATGAATTTCTCATTGCTGCCATCAGTCGCTTTCCATTCGGTACGCATATCCAGCAGATTCACGAAGAAGTCTGTATTCAGCGATCCTGCATTGTGCGTGAAGATACCGTGCTGGCTACCATCGAAATTTGCGCCCAGGGCACGCATCCCGCCCACCAGGACCGTTAACTCCGGCACGGTCAGGGTCAGCTGCTGCGCTTTATCGATCAGCAGGCTTTCGGTGGTGGTTTTGCCGAAGCCGGTGCCGTAGTTACGGAAACCATCCGCACGCGGTTTAAGCAGATCGAACGACTCAATGTCAGTCTGATCCTGACGCGCATCGACACGGCCCGGGGTGAATGGCACGTCGATCGAGATGCCGGCCGCTTTCGCCGCCTGTTCAACACCGACGACACCCGCCAGCACGATGACATCCGCCAGTGAAGCCTTGTGGGCTTCGCGCTGAATGGCTTCCAGCGCAGGCAGAACGCGTGCTGCGGCGGTATTGACATCCCACTCGCGCTGCGGCAGCAGTGCCAGTCGGGCACCGTTGGCGCCACCACGTTTGTCGCCACCACGGAACGTCGATGCTGATGCCCAGGCAACAGAGACCAGCTCGCTGACGCTGAGGCCGGATGCGGCAATCTTCTCTTTCAGCTGGGCGATATCTGCCACGGTTGGGTGATAAACCGGTGCAGGCAGCGGATCCTGCCAGATCAGATCTTCCTGTGGTACTTCAGGTCCGATGTAACGCGCTTTCGGTCCCATATCGCGGTGCGTCAGCTTAAACCACGCACGCGCAAAGGCTTCGTTGAACGCCTGCGGATCGTTGTGGAAACGACGCGAAATTTTTTCAAACTCCGGGTCAAAACGCAGCGTCAGGTCGGTTACCAGCATGGTCGGCTTGTGTTTCTTAGTGGAATCAAACGCATCCGGGATGATATCCGGCGCATCAGCTGCCACGAACTGAATCGCACCCGCCGGGCTGCGCGTCTGGACCCACTCATATTTGAACAGGTTTTCGAAGAAATAGTTACTCCACTGGGTCGGTGTCTGCGACCAGATTACTTCCAGGCCAGAGGTAATCGCGTCTGCGCCGACGCCCGTGCCGTGGCTGTTGACCCAGCCCAGACCCTGCGCTTCAATCGGTGCGGTTTCCGGATCGACACCCACGTGGCTGGCCGGTGCAGCACCGTGGGTTTTACCCAGCGTATGTCCGCCCGCAATCAGTGCCACGATCTCTTCATCGTTCATGCCCATGTTGCCAAAGGTGGCGCGAATTGCCGGGGCAGCAGAGGCAGGATCGCCGCTGTGTTCCGGTCCTTCCGGGTTCACGTAGATCAGACCCATCTCGGTGGCACCCAGTGGCGACTGTGCCAGGGATTCCGGGTGACGGTGTTCCAGCCAGGCGGCTTCTTCGCCCCAGTTCACATCCATATCCGGCTCCCAGACATCGTCACGTCCGGCACCAAAGCCGAAGGTACGGAAGCCGGAGTTTTCCAGCGCAACGTTGCCCGCCAGAATATAGAGGTCAGCCCAGGAGATTTTCTGGCCATATTTCTGTTTAATCGGCCACAGTAAGCGGCGCGCTTTATCCAGACTGACGTTGTCCGGCCAGGAGTTTAACGGCGCGAAGCGTTGCTGACCACGGCCTGAACCACCGCGTCCGTCTACGGAGCGATAGGTTCCGGCACTGTGCCAGGCCATGCGGATGAACAGGCCGATATAGCTGCCCCAGTCAGCGGGCCACCATGCCTGTGACTCGGTGAGCAATCCTTTAATGTCAGCTTTCAGCGCAGAGTAATCTAATTTGGCAAATTCTTTACGGTAGTCGAAGGATTCATCAAGCGGGTTCGAACGGGATGAATGCTGGTTCAGCAGGTCAACGCGAAGCTGGTTAGGCCACCAGTCGCGGTTGGTTGTTCCGCCACCCGGAGCCTGATCAGGCTGCGCTCGCTTGCCCGCGTGAAAGGGACATTTGCTTTCAGGCGCTTCGCGATCGGCTTCAACAATAGGCTTTGCATCTTTTGCATCTTCATCAATGGAATTGCTCATGGTCACACCTCTTTTTGTATTTTCATCGCTACTCTATAGAGGATTTTCAGGAACTCACACCTGTCTCATCCTATAAGATTGATAGCTTATCCCTTTGAATAAGGTTTTTTTCAACAGCTTCCAGCGATGGCGCAACGGCTGTTACGACCCGGAATCATCAACGAAGCGGCATCGATGCTTATCAGACTATTCCGGCACAACCGGTTATACAACCGTCTTATTCATGGCTGGCTGAGCAGCGGTGAGACCTGATATGGCCGCGATCCGTTTCCAGACCGGTGTAATTGCAGGGATGGACGGAGCAGGTGCGAAGCAGAAACGGCAGAAATACGAGAAGAGATAATGATTAAAAAGCGTTACGGATCGCAGAAGTAAATGGCAGGTAACACAGGTTTATGAAGAAACAACAGAGCGCCCGGCTTGCGCGGGCGCCCGACTATAGACTTAACGCCAGCCGAGTTCCGGGGCGACGTACTTCAGAATCGCCTCAATCACATGGGCGTTGTAGGCGACACCAAGCTGATTAGGCACGGTCAGCAGCAGCGTGTCCGCTTCGGCAATCGCCTCATCCTGCGCCAGCTGCTTAATCAGTACTTCCGGCTCTGCGGCATAGCTGCGGCCAAAGATGGCGCGGGTTTTCTCATCAAGGAAGCCAACGGAATCCTGATCGTTACCGCTGCGGCCAAAGTAGGCGCGGTCCATATCATTTACCAGCGCAAAGATGCTGCGACTGACGGAAACGCGTGGCGCATGCGGATGCCCCGCCGCTTTCCATGCCTCGCGGTAGGCGCGGATCTGTTTCGCCTGCTGAATGTGGAACGGCTCGCCGGTCTCATCATCTTTCAGGGTTGAACTTTGCAGGTTCATGCCCATTTTTGCCGCCCATTCTGCGGTGGCGTTGGAGCCGGATCCCCACCAGATACGGTCACGCAGCCCTTCTGAAAGCGGCTCAGGGCGCAGCAGACCTGGCGGATTCGGAAACATCGGCTGTGGATTCGGCTTAGCAAAGCCTTCGCCGCGCAGCACGTCCAGAAACGCCTCAGTGTGACGACGGCCCATATCCGCATCGCTTTCACCCGCTTTCGGTTCAAAGCCAAAGTAGCGCCAGCCATCGATTACCTGCTCAGGTGAACCGCGGCTCAGACCCAGTTGCAGACGACCGTTGGAGATAAGGTCTGCCGCGCTGGCGTCTTCCACCATGTAAAGCGGGTTTTCGTAACGCATGTCGATGACACCGGTGCCAATCTCAATCGTTTTGGTGCGCGCTGCCACGGCAGCCAGCAGCGGAAACGGCGAGCTGAGCTGGCGGGCAAAATGGTGGACACGGAAGTAAGCGCCATCTGCGCCCAGCTCTTCGGCGGCGACCGCTAAATCGATCGATTGCAGTAACACATCCTGCGCGGTGCGGGTGGCGGACTGCGACGAAGGCGTCCAGTGTCCAAAGGATAAGAAGCCGATATTTTTCATCTGTATTTCTCCTGACAGGCGATAAGCGCCTGTGGGCATGAATCGATTTTTGACAGGAAAAGGTTACGCCCTACGCGCCGCCACTGATAGTCAATATCTTTAAGCGCCATATTCAGGAATTTCGACATAGCTAAGCAGGTTATCCACTTTGTCTTTGTCCGCGCGCTCTTTCACTCTCCAGACTCCCGCTTCTGCTGTCAGGTGAACGATGCACAACGGTTCTCTCTCTTTACAGCAGCGCGCCTGGCTGAAACAGCACGCGTGGCTGGCTCTGCTGTTTTACGGGATGGCGGGGCTTGGGTTATCGCCGCTGTGGTATCTGCTGGCGGTAAGTTATCCGGCGCTGGCGCTGACCAGGTTACGATCCTTTTACGAGCATCGTGCAGCGGACGACCCGCTGGCACGTTCGGTGAATAATGAAGCGGCCTGGCCCTGGCGCATACTGTTCCTGAATCTGAACTACCATTCAGTGCATCACGACCTGCCTGGCGTGCCCTGGTATGGCCTGCGCCCGCTTTATTTGCGCGACCGCGAGCACTACTTTCAGCGCAACCACGGTTTTCGGGTGGCGGGCTATCGGGTCTGGCTCGGTCAGTCATGGGCCAGACCGGTCGGGGTCAATGCCCATCCGGGCCGCTCAGGGGAGAAAACTTATCAATAATCTGCTCGCTTTACCCATGTATGCCCTCCATCCGCCTGCCACGCGGGCATTGATGCAGGCTGTGGTTACGCTGCTGGCGCAGCATGACACACAGGCGCAGCCGGTCTGGCCTGACGATCTGCTGGCCCACTGGCGGGATGACCGGTTGCTGCTGAGCCAGACCTGCGGCTATCCGCTGGTCAGTCAGTTACCGGCGGTTCAGCTGGTCGGCACCTTTCACTATCAGGCTCTGGGCTGCAGCGGGCGCGATTATCGCAGCTGGCTGGTGGCGTGGAATAAACAGGCGACGCTGGCTGATTTCAACGGTCAGCGGGCTGTGGTTAATAGCCTGGATTCGCACTCCGGCTATAACGCGCTACGTTTTGTGGCGGCGCTTCAGGGCGTGACTTTTTCACAGCTGCTGCTGAGTGGCGGACACCGTCAGTCGCTGGCAGCGCTGCGTGATTCACAGGCAGATATCGCTGCTATCGACTGTGTGAGCTGGGCGCTGCTGGCGCGCTATGCGCCAGATGAACTGCACGGCCTGCATATCATCGGTGAGACGCCCGCCGCACCCGGATTGCCGTTGATCACGGCCGCCTCAACGTCAGCAGTCCGGCTGGCGACGTTGCGTACGACGCTGCATCAGCTGGTGAGCGATCCCGCCCTTCGCGCCGTCTGCGACGACAATCTCATCAGTGGATTCAGCCCGGTGCAGCGAGGCGATTATCAGGAGGTGCTGGCGTGGGAACAGCATGCTGCCGCGCTGGGCGTCACCCGGCTTTAACGCCGCACGCTAATTCGTCCTTCTGACCGGGAAAATCTGAATTTTCCGCATCTTCGCCCCACTGCTCACGTTTTCCCTGCCTGTTTTTTCACGCACCCCGATACGCTATGCCGAAGGCTAACGCTGGTAAGCGCGCTCGCGGCGTTCTAAGGTAAAGGTTTTAACAAAGGAAATGTGGAATGCGGATTCTGATGGCAGGCGCCGGCGCGACCGGTGGATACTTTGGTGCAAGACTGGCTCAGGCGGGTCAGGACGTGACTTTTCTGGTGCGTGAACGCCGTTATCAGCAGCTGCATCACAATGGGCTGGTGTTGCAGACGCCGCAGGGCAGCGAAAAGATACAGCCGCAGCTGACACAGGCCAGCACCCTGACGGGTCAGTTTGATCTGATTATTGTGACGGTAAAGAGCTTCGCCCTTGATCAGGTGATGGAGGACATTGCGCCAGCCGTCGGCCCGGACACGCTGATCATGCCGATTCTCAACGGAATGCGGCATATCGCCACGCTGCAACAGCGTTTCGGCGAAGATAAGGTGATTGGCGGCCTGTGCAAAATCAACGCCACGCTGGGTGAACAGGGCGAAGTGATCCAGATGACGCCGCTGCACCAGCTCCTATACGGCGCGCTGGACGGCAACAATGATGAACGGCTGCTGCGGGTTGATGCTGCGCTGCGCGACTGTCAGGTTGATACCCTGTTCAGTGATAACATCATGGATGAGCTGTGGGAAAAGTGGCTCCTTCTCAGCACGCTTGGCGCAGTCTGCTGCCTGGCACGCGGCGATACCCGGCAGATCCTCACCGCGCGCGGCGGCGAAGCGCTGCTACAGAGGATCTTTACGGAGATTCTGTCCGTCATTACTGCCGAAGGCTATCAGCCGCGCCCGGCGGTGACCGCCCGCATTTTTGAACTGTTAAACAATCCCGCGACCCCGATGACCTCCTCAATGTACCGCGATCTCACCCAGGGTTATGATATTGAAGCCGATCAGATCATCGGCGACCTGCTGCTGCGGGCGAAACGAAACGGGCTTGCCACGCCGCTGCTGAATGCGGTGGATGTGAACCTGCAGGTCTATCTGCAGCAGCGTTAACAACCGGCAGCGTTAGCGGGTCGGCTGCCGCTACGTTCCCCGCTGGCGTGGCGGTGAACGTGTGGCTGGCAGCAGCAGCACAGCATGAAAATTTGTTACACTCGTCGCTTCATCTATTGGAGAGTTCAATGACTTCCCGCTCCGTGACCCTTGATGATGTCGCTCAACTGGCCGGCGTCTCATATCAAACCGTTTCACGTGTTTTAAATCGTTCTGAACAGGTGTCAGCCCGCACGCGGGAAAGGGTTGAGGCGGCGATGCAGCAGCTCAATTATGTGCCCAATCGGGTGGCGCAGCAGCTGGCGGGTAAGGCGACGCGCACGCTGGGTCTCGCGACCAGCGACCTGGCTCTGATGGCACCGGCGCAGATCGCCTCGGCGATTCAGCAGCGTGCTGCACGGGCGGGTTATCATCTGGTGATTGCGATGGACAGCGGCCACGATGCGGCCGCCACCGTGAATGAACTGCTGGCTCAGCGGGTCGATGGGCTGCTGATTAACCTGCCGCTGGATGCCGATGAAGCGCAGCAGATCCAGCTGCTGTGCGGCGGCAAGCCGGTGCTGTTTCTGGATGTCGAACCGCAGGCGGCGGTGGCACAGTGTCAGTATCCCAATGAGTCCGGCGCACGCGCAGCGGTTGAACATCTGGTGGCGCTGGGGCATCGCCAGATTGGCCTGTTAAGCGGGCCGCTGCGCTCGGTGTCAGCCCGTCAGCGCGAAAACGCATGGCGTCAGGCGCTGGCCGATCATCAGCTAACGCCGCATTGCGCGCTGCGCGGTGACTGGAGCGCACAGTCGGGTTATCAGGCGCTGCTGACGCAGCTTCCCGATGACCTGCCGAAGGCGATGCTGGTGGCCAACGATCAGATGGCGCTGGGTGCGATGCGGGCGCTGCATCAGTATGGCGTCGCCATTCCTGGCGAGATCTCCGTGATTGGTTATGACGATACCGCTGAGAGCGCGTGGTATCAGCCGCCACTCACCACGGTGCGGCAGGATTTACACTATCTGGGTGCGCAGAGCGTTGAACGGATGCTGGCGCGGCTTCAGGGTCAGGAGGCACCAGACAACGCGCTGGAGACCACGCTGGTGATCCGCGAGACCACCGCTCCCCCTGCTGATGAGCGGGTTGATGTGGTGGCGCTCTCCCGTCAGCTACAGGAGATTGCCCGCAGGCTGGCGGGTAAATAATGCTGCGCTGAGACAGGCAATAAAAAACCCGCACCACCGACGTGAATGCGGGTTCGCATGGAGCGCAAAACGCATAAGCGCTCTGTTCTTATGCTTTCGGGTGTTCGCCCACGCCCATTGCTTTGATTTTTTTCGACAGCTCGCGACGCTCTTTCGACAGGTCGGCGTTTTTGATGATGTACTCATCCACGCGGTCTTCATAATCCACACGCATGCTGGCGATGATTTCCTGAATAGCCTCAACGCTCATGCCGGGTTTGATATATTCGCTCAGGTTGTCGAGCAGCAGTACGCGCTTCTGGTTATCGCGGATTTTCTTCTCGTTATCGACAATTTCACGCTGCAGTTTGTTTTTGCGGCGGAACATACGCACGAACTCCAGTACGTCCTGAAATGACTGCTTGGCATTTTCCATGATGGCACCTTTCTTTAAGCCTGCTGACGCAGGGAGAGAGTCAAAACGATCAGCTTAGCGGCTAGCCCGCCAGGTAAGCAATTTTCACAGCTAAATTCAGACTGGCTCTTATCTTAGCGCAAAGAAACCCGGTTTCACATTAAGTCATTGTCTGAGGTGATTATTTGCGCAGCGCCATCCTCATCAGATCGGTCATGCGCTCCAGCTGTTTCGCCAGTTCCAGCGTCAGCCAGACGTAGCCATAGATTGGCGTCTCTTCCAGCCCGTCGCTACCCGCTTCGGCGATCAGTCTGCGTAGTTCGCCGCTGATTTCGGTCAGCTCATGGCTGTTGGCAATCACCTCTTCTGTTTCGCCCTCAATCGCCATCACCGAGAGCGCCCGTAGCGTGTTCTCTGTCATCTGCTGCGTGCGGCGGAGTGCAGGCGCGTTAAGCATTATCAGGTGACTCTCACGCGAGGCCCACCAGGCATTAATCTGCATCTCAATGGTGTAAACCATATTACGATTTATGGTCTGAATCGCTTCAAGCACCGACTTCGGGATGCGGGTCTCTTTGCTGGACGGCTCCAGCAGCGCCCGCATTTTGATCACGCTGGTCAGCAATTTGCCCAGCGGCTTATTAAGGCGCGGCTTTTCGACCAGGTTGGGCGAGAAGCCGGCATGATAGATTTTTGCCATGCCCGCCAGCGTGTCGGAGAGCTGAATGCGCCAGTGTGTGTAGGCGCGCTGCGCCCAGATCGCGGTAAACAGCAGCGCCATCAGCGATCCCAGAATCACATCACCACCGCGCCACAGCGCCACGGTGAAATCGCCGGTTGGCGCCCCCACCACCACGCTCAGCGTAATCCCGATCAGTAGCGCCATGTAGGGATGTTTGCCCAGCGTCAGGTAGCCGCTGATCAGCATGATGATGCCGCACCAGGCCAGCATCACCGGCATGGAGATCAGTTCCAGCTTCAGGGCAATCAGACCGGAAATCGACCCCGCCACCGTGCCACACATGCGCTGCAGGGCGCGCGGAAAGACATTTCCCCAGGTGGAAATCGGCCCCATCACCACCACCAGCGTGATCAGCGGCCAGGTGCCTTCCGGAATACCGGTTGCCCGGACAAAAATAAAGCAGAGTAAAAAGGCGATGGCAATACGAACGCCGTGGACGGATCGGTAATGGCGATAAAACCAGAACTCCAGTTTCGAGATGGGCTTGTCAGGACGCAAAGTGACTTTCCGGTTACGGGAATATGATGGGGCTATCTTAACCCTGAACACGGCGCGGGCTTAGCGCGGGCCGGATATTTCAAAACAGTTTTGACGTTCGCTTACAATTATCAACATCCGCCTCACATACCTGACCGAAAGTCATGAACAACTGAATACGGCTTTTTAACCTTTCGCAGGTATCAGTAACAGGTTCAGGGTATAAATGTGAAAACGGACAGCCCGCAGACTGCCCATCTCTGTACTGCCGGGCGGTTAATCAGAATTTCTGTTTAAGATAGTCCGTCAGGCGGGTAATCACACCTGCTGGTTCTACCGCACTCAGCGCCACCAGCGGATAATGAGCAATCTGCTGATCTTTATCCATCACCTGGATTTCACCAATTACTTCATTGGCTTTCAGCGGCGCTTCCAGATCTTTACGATCGATGACGTACTTCGCCTTCACGTTCTGCACTTCACTGCGTGGCAGTGACAGATAGACATCTTCTGCCGTTCCCACTTCTACCTGATGCGGATTGCCATACCAGACGTTTTCGCTGCCAATCTTCTTACCGGCATGGAACAGCTGAACGGTATCAAAAGTATTCTGGCCCCAGACCAGCAGTTTACGCGCCTGCTCTTCGCGGCCTTTCGGGCTTTTACCGCCCATCACGACGGCGATCAGGCGATGTTTACCCACCACATTTGAGGCAATGATGTTAAAGCCCGCGGTTTCAGTGTGACCGGTTTTCAGCCCATCAACGTGGAGGTTGTTATCCCACAGCAGACCATTACGGTTGTTCTGGGTAATGCCGTTCCAGCTCAGGGTCTTCTCACTGTACATGGCATAGAAGTCAGGCTCACCATCGATAATGGCACGTGACAGCTTCGCCATATCCAGCGCGCTGGAGTACTGACCCGGCGCATCCAGACCATGAACGGTTTCAAAGTGGGTATTCTGCAGGCCGAGCTTCTCAACATAATGATTCATCATGCCAACGAAGTTCGCTTCGCTGCCTGCCACGTAATCAGCCAGTGCAACACAGGCGTCATTGCCGGAATCGATGATCACGCCGCGGCTTAGATCCCGGACACTCAGCTTATCGCCCGGCTTCAGGAACATCAGTGAAGAGCCTTTGAACACAGGATTTCCCGCCGCCCAGGCATCTTTGCCGACCGTGACCATATCGTCACGGCTGATTTTCTTCTGGTCGATAGCGCGGTCGACTACGTAGCCGGTCATCAGTTTGGTCAGGCTGGCGGGATTGCGGCGTTCATCGGGATTGCCCGCGGTCAGCACCTGCCCGGTAGTGGCATCCATCAATACCCAGGAAGCCGCATCAATCGCCGGAGGCGTCACAGGGAAGGGAATCGCATCAGCCTGCGCCAGCGAGGCCCAAAAAACAGTAGCGGTAACGGTGAACAACAAACGCCTTTTCAACACTTCATCCTTAATTGCACGGGAGAGAAAATTTCTAAAACGAAACGGAAACAGCCGCACGTTTTACGGCAAAAGCATTATGAAGGTTTGAATAAATTGAAAAAAAGTATGAACTGGCAGTGACCGGATGAACCGGGTGAGTGAATCCATCCGTCGGCTGACCGCAACAGAAAAGATGCGGTGCAGGTTTCAGGCCACGAAAAGGCCTGAAAGTGGCATACAGACGTAGTGAGAAAATGTGCAACGGCTCCCGGTTCTGGACATCCGCCAACATGGCCGGCTGGGTCTGTTGCGGCTGTCGCCAATGGCTGGCTGTCAAAAAGAAGCATCAGGCAGGCTTTACCCTTAACTTCAGACGCGCAGGAATATGGTTTACCATACAGGACGAGCGCCAGCCGCAGCCATGAGCCGCTATAATGGCACTGTACGGCTGAACCCTGCGCCTGTGCATCAGACATAACGATCACCTCTTACCCTGCTGCGCGCAGAAAGTTACAGAGCGAGCAGAGCCGATTTAGCACGCTCTGTTCATAAAGTCAGTGAACGCAATGAACGGATATGAAATTTGAATAACGACCGCGTACAGCCCACTTTTCTGTTTCACGATTATGAGACCTTCGGTACCAGCCCCTCTCGTGACCGGCCCGCCCAGTTCGCCGGCCTGCGCACCGACAGTGAGTTCAATCCTGTTGGCGAGCCAGAAGTGTTCTACTGCCGTCCGCCTGATGACTATCTGCCACAGCCCGAAGCGGTGATGATTACCGGCATCACCCCACAGATAGCGATGAGCCGCGGCGTAATCGAAGCAGAGTTTGCCGAACGCATTCATCAGCTGTTCACCAACGAACAAACCTGCGTGGTCGGCTACAACAACGTGCGTTTCGATGATGAAGTGACGCGCAATATCTTCTATCGCAACTTTTATGATCCTTACGGCTGGGCCTGGCAAAACGGCAACTCACGCTGGGACCTGCTCGATGTGATGCGTGCCTGCTATGCGTTGCGGCCTGACGGGATCAACTGGCCGGAAAATGAAGAAGGCTTTCCGAGCTTCCGGCTGGAGCATCTGACCAAAGCCAACGGCGTGGCCCATGAAAATGCGCACGATGCGATGTCAGATGTTTACGCCACGCTGGCGATGGCGAAGCTGGTAAAAGAGAAGCAGCCGAAACTGTTTGAGTTTTTGTTTACCCATCGCAACAAAAACAAGCTAATGAAACTGATCGACATCCCGCAGATGAAACCGCTGGTCCATGTCTCCGGCATGTTCGGCGCCGCGCGCGGCAACACCAGCTGGATCGTGCCGCTGGCCTGGCATCCTGATAACCGCAATGCGCTGATCGTGGTGGATCTGGCGGGCGATATGTCACCGCTGCTGCAACTGGATGCCGATACCCTGCGCGAGCGTCTTTACACGCCGAAAAACGATTTGGGCGATCTGCCTGCGGTGCCGGTTAAACTGGTGCATATCAACAAGTGTCCGGTGCTGGCACCTGCCAGTACGCTGCGTCCGGAAGATGCGGCCCGGCTGGGCATTGATCGTCAGCACTGCCTGGCGAATCTGACACTACTGCGTCAGCAGCCTGACGTGCGCGAAAAACTGGTCACGCTGTTTGCCGAAGCTGAGCCGTTCACACCCTCAGAGGATGTGGACACGCAACTCTACGATGGATTCTTCAGTGATGCCGATCGCGCCGGGATGAATATCATTCGTCAGACCGCACCGGCGAATCTGCCTGCGCTTGACCTGAGCTTTGAGAGTGCGCGGATAGCGAAACTGCTGTTCCGCTACCGGGCACGTAACTTCCCCGGCACGCTGGATGATGCCGAGCAGCAGCGCTGGTTGCAGCATCGCCGTGAAGTATTGAATGGTGATCGGGTGCAGGCGTTTATGCAGGAGCTGGAGGGACTGGCTAATCTGCATGAAGCGGATGCAGAAAAGGTTGGGCAGCTCAAAGCGCTCTATCTTTATGCGCAGGAACTGGTCTCCTGAGCAATGAGAAAGCCTGACCCTGCAGGGTCAGGCTTTCCTGTCTTGCTGAATCAGAGCACCGTCCACGCCAGCCAGGTCAGCACAAAACCGCTTAACCCCATTATCGTCGTCAGCACCGTCCACGTACGTAAACCGTCGGCCACCGAAAGCCCCAGATAACGGGTGACCACCCAGAATCCCGCATCATTGACGTGTGACAGACCCAGCCCGCCGAAGCAGGCCGCCAGCGTCACCAGTACCCGTTGCATATCCGTCACGCCGGTCACCGCCTGCGTCAGCAGACCGCTGGTGGTCAGGATGGCTACCGTGGCGGACCCCTGTGACGCGCGCAGCGCCAGCGACAGGATAAAGGCAGCCGGCACCAGCGGCAGATGCAGCGTTTCCAGCGTCACCGCCAGCGCTTTACCCACGCCCGATTCCACCAGCACTTTGCCAAATGCCCCACCCGCCCCGGCCACCAGAATCACGCTGGCGGAGGTGGGAATCGCCCGCCCGGTGAGATCTTCCAGCTTGTCTTTGCTCCAGCCACGCCGCACGCCCAGCAGCCAGGCTGCCAGTCCTAAGGCAATCAGCAGGGCAATCGGCGGCGTGCCGATCACGGTCATGACGTTACGCAGCAGACTGCCTTCCGCCAGCAGGGTGTGGGACAGCGTTCCCAGCACGATCAATATAATCGGGACCACAATCAGACCGCTGATGGTCAGCGCGCCAGGCGGTGCCGGTTCATGCTTCTTTTCCTGCCCCTCTGGCTTCGCCATCTGCAACTGCTCCAGCACCTCGACAGACAAATGGTAATGGCGACGGTTCATCACTTTCGCCACGTAGTAGCCAATGATCCCGACCGGCACGGAAATCGCGATACCCAGCATCATGAGCCAGCCCATATCGGTGTGCAGGATCCCGGCCGCCGCCGCCGCACCCGGATGGGTTGGCAGCGCCACGTGCACCGTCAGCATCACGCCCGCCATCGGCAGGCCAAACTTCAGCGGTGAAACCCGCGCCACCTTGGTGAAGCCATAAATCAGCGGGATGACGATGATAAAGCCCACTTCGAAAAATACCGGAATGCCCAGGATAAAGGCTGCCATGGTCAATGCCGCAACGGTTCGCTTCAGCCCCAGCGTTTTACTGAAGCGTTGTGCCAGGGATTCAGCCCCACCTGAGGCTTCAATAATCGCCCCAAGCATGGCACCCAGCACGATGATGATGGTGATGTGGCCAAGCAGCCCACCCATCCCGGTGATAATCGTCTCCATAATTTTCTCAGCCGGAATGCCGGTCGCAATCGCCACCAGCAGGCTGACAATCAACAGGGCGACAAACGGATGAACTTTGGCTTTGATGACCAGCAGCAGCAGGATCACGATGCTGGCGGTCGCTATGGCTAACAGCAGTGCGGTGGACATAGTAAACCTCAGAAATTGTTATATTTTTTGGGTTTCAGGCGTACATAAATAGCAGGTGCACAGTCAGAAAAGGGCAAGCCGCTCCCGACCGGTGCTGAAACACCGGTTTTTCAGCCCGTTCAATCAGGTTTTTTGCGCCCAGGGTGCAAACCAGCCCAGGCCTTCGGTCGTGCTGCCTCGCGGAATATATTCGCAGCCGACCCAGCCGGAATAACCAACCTCATCGAGCAGCGTGAAGAGATACGGATAATTAACTTCTCCCTCATCCGGCTCATGGCGATCCGGTGCCGACGCAATCTGGACGTGACGATAACGTCCCGCATAGTGTCGAATCAGATGGCTGAGGTTGCCGTCCACCCGCTGTGCATGAAACAGGTCGAGCTGAGTGAACACGTTCGGCCGGTCTATCTGTTCAGCCATCTCCAGCGTCTGATACTGACTGGCGTAGAGATAGCTGGGCTTGGTTACCGGGTTAAGCGCTTCTATCAGCAGGTTGATGCCATGCGGCGCAAAGCGCTCAGCCGCATAGCGCATGTTGCTGATGAAGGTCTCAACGTAGCGCTGACGATTGGCACCGGGCGGCACCGTCGCCGCCATGATGTGAACCTGCGGGCATTTCAGCGCCAGCGCATAGCTCAGGGCACGGTCAATATCTGCCTTTGCTTCCGCTTCCCGTCCGGGGATGGCGGAGACGCCCCACTCACCCGCGGCAACGTTACCCGGCGCGGTATTGAACAGCACCAGCTGCAGCTGGTTATCATCGAGCCACTGTTTTATCTGCGTGGCGGGATAGTCATAAGGAAACAGAAATTCGACCGCCGTGAAACCGGCCTTCGCCGCTGCAGCGAAGCGTTCGGCAAAGGGATATTCATTAAACTGGGTCGAAAGGTTAGCAGCAAACTTCGGCATTATCGGCTCCTGAGTTCTGCCACTTCGGCATCGCTGAGATAACGGATCGGGCGGTCACCCAGTGTAAAGATCAGACGGGCAGTCTCTTCCAGCTCTTCCGTGTTGTCCGCCGCTTCCTGTAAGGATTTCCCTACCACCACCGGGCCGTGATTCGCCAGCAGAAAGGCGCGGTAACGCGGCGCCAGCGCCGCCAGATCGTCGGCCAGACGCCCATCGCCGGGCTTGTAGTAAGGCACGACCGGCACATCACCGACGCGCATTACCACATAGGGTGTAAACGGACGGATGCAGTTGTCCGTATCCAGCCCCTGTAAACAGGAGAGCGCCGTCAGGTAGTGGCTATGCAGATGCACCACTGCGCGGCAGTCAGGATTATTCAGGTAGAGCGCGCGGTGGAACGCAATCTCTTTTGAAGGTTTATCGCCGGAGAGCCATTCCCCCTCAGGCGTCACTTTTGACAGCCTGTCACCCTGTAATTCCCCGAGGCAGGAACCGGTAGGGGTCGCCAGCAGATTGCCATCCGCCAGCAGCATTGAGAGGTTGCCCGCTGAGCCGGTGGCATAGCCGCGCTGAAAGAATGAGGCGCCGAGACGGACCATTTCGTCACGCGCCTGCTGTTCCGCCAGAAGGAAAGATTCAGACATAGGTAAACTCCGTTTGCGCGCGGCGGAAGAAGTCTTCGTCGCCAAAATTGCCCGATTTCAGCGCCAGAGAGAGCGGCTGATGAATGTCGCGCACCCAGGGGACGCCAGGCGAGATGGTCGGGCCGATGTGAAAGGCGGTTACACCCAGGCTCTGCGCCACTACGCCGGAGGTTTCCCCTCCCGCCACAATAAAGCGCTGCCAGCCACGCTGTTTCAGCTCACGGGTGACGGCGGCGAACAGCTGCTCAACGGCTGCGCTGCTGCGCTGCGCACCATAGCGTTGCTGAATCACCTGCAAGTGCTGCGCGTCCGCGGTGGCAAACAGCAGCGGGGCCAGCGTCTGATGACTGTTTGCTTCAACCCAGTCGCACAACTGCCGGGCATACCCTTCTGCATCGTCCAGACAATGTTCAATCTCTGCTTCGCAGGCTGGTGCCAGCTGGCGGTACGCGGCAACCTGACGATTGGTCATCTGCGAACAGGATCCGGACAGCACCACGGCGCGATCGCCACGCGGACGGCCTGCCTGCTCTGCCTCTGCATCCGTCTCAGCCGTCGCCCACTGCCGCGCCAGACCGATGGCCAGCCCGGAACCGCCGGTCACCAGCCGCCTGTCACTGAGTGCTTCACCCAGCGTCAACAGATGCGCCTGATGCAGGGTGTCAGTGACGACGTAATTAATCCCCTGATCTGCCAGCTGGCCCAGCGCCTGACGCACTGTCTCTGCGCCCTGATCGACCTGTTCCGCCGCGATCAGCCCGGCTTTGCCGGTTGCCTGCGACATCATCAGACGCAACAGGTTGCTGTCCTGCATCGGCGTAACCGGATGGTGCCGCATACCGGAATCGGACAGCAGCTGATCGCCGACAAACAGATAGCCCTGATAGACGGTGCGCCCGTTCACCGGCAGTGCCGGGCAGATGACCGTCTGCGTCTCACCCAGCGCATTCAGCAGCGCATCGGTCACCGGACCGATATTGCCCTGCGCGGTGCTGTCGAAGGTAGAGCAATATTTGAAGTAGAAGCGTTCACAGCCCTGTTTCTGCAGCCACGCCAGCGCGGCCAGCGACTGCGCAACCGCCTGATCTGCCGGGCAGGAACGGCTCTTGAGGCTGACCACAATCGCCCGCGCCTCTGTCCTCTCTTCGCTGGCGGGGATGCCGTTAAACTGAATGGTAGTCAGGCCGTTCTGCACCAGAAAACTGGCGATATCCGTTGCGCCGGTAAAATCGTCCGCTATCACACCAAGACGCATCAGCTGTTCTCCCCTGCCTGCGGCAGCGTGATGCCGCTAAAGATTTTGATTACCGCACTGTCATCTTCCCGGCCATAACCGGCGTTGCTGGCTTCGGTAAACATGCTGAGGGCGGTTGAAGCCAGCGGCAGCGGGAAGTGCAGTGACTTCGCGGTGTCGGCCACCAGGTTGAGATCTTTTACAAAGATATCGACGGCCGATTTCGGGCTGTAGTCGCCGTCTACCACATGCTTCATACGGTTCTCGAACATCCAGGAGTTGCCCGCGGCATTGGTGACCACTTCATACATGGTTTCCAGCGGAATACCGGCTCGCGCCGCCAGCGCCATGGCTTCTGCGCCCACCGCGATGTGAACGCCTGCCAGCAGCTGATGAATAATTTTGACGGTTGACCCAAGGCCAATTTCATTTCCCACGCGATAGACTTTGGCAGCCACCGCATCCAGCACCGGCTGCAGTTGTGCAAAGACCGCATCACTGCCGGATGCCATCACCGTCATTTCACCGCTCGCCGCTTTAGCCGCGCCGCCCGATACCGGGGCATCCAGCATCAGTAAATGATATTCAGCCAGCCGCTGTTCAATCTGCTGCGCATCCTGCGCTGAAAGTGTGGATGAGACCATCACCACCGTGCCCGGACGCAGTTTTGCGGCCAGGCCATCTTCACCGAACAGAATGGCGTTAACCTGCTTTGCATTGACCACCAGCAGCAAAACGGCATCGAGCTGATCTGCAAAGGCAGAGGCGGATGACTGCGCATCACGTGCGCCGGCCTGACGTAAGCTCTCCAGGGCTGCCGGGTTCAAATCGACGCCCCAGGTGTTGAGGCCGGCGCGCAGACAGGACTTCGCCGCACCCATACCCATGGAACCTAATCCGATAACGCAGATGTTTTCAGCTGGCACGTTACGCCTCCACTGTTAAATTAAGTGATTATTTGTTTGTTACTGTTAATCCTGCCAGCTTCCCGTCGGTAAAAATGTGTCACTCCTCACAAAAAAACATCACCAGTGTGAACCGGAACAATTTTTAACACAGCCTGTTTGACTATCTGCACCTCGCGTTAACCCGGTGAGTGCAGCTGCCAGCCTTGTATTAGCTGTTATTTTTTGTTCTGGTTGACCGGCAGATACTTTATAATGTGAAAAAATGGTAATTATCAGGGAGCAGATATGATTCCGGTTGAACGTCATCAACAGATCCTGGCACTGGTGGCCGATCGGGGCGTGGTGAGCATTGCAGAGTTAACTGAGCGGCTGGGCGTATCGCACATGACCATACGCCGGGATGTGCAAAAACTGGAAGAACAAGGCGCCGTGCTGTCGGTTTCCGGCGGCGTGCGCTCCGCCGATCGACTGGCGGCTGAACCGTCCCATCTGACGAAAAGCACCCTCTATAACGATGAAAAGCGCGCCATTGGCCGTACCGCTGCCCGTCACATTCCCCGTAATAGCTGCATCTATCTGGATGCCGGGACCACGACGTTAGCGCTGGCACAGGAAGTAGTTGATCGTGATGATTTACTGGTGGTGACCAATGATTTCATGGTGGCGAATCTGCTGATGGAGGCGAGTCAGTGCCGGGTGATCCACACGGGCGGCACCGTATGCCGGGAGAACCGCTCCTGCGTCGGCGAGTCGGCAGCACGCAGCCTGCGCAATCTGGCCATTGATATCGCCTTTATCTCCGCCTCCTGCTGGGGGCCACGCGGCTTGTTCACACCGGATGAAGATAAAGTGATGGTGAAGCAGGCAGTGTGCGACGTGAGCAGCAAACGGGTTTTACTGAGTGACAGTTCGAAGTACAACAGAATAGCGACGTTCCTGGCGTTACCGCTGGAGAGATTTGATCAGGTGGTGACAGACAACAAACTGAGTGATGCAGGGCGGGAACTATTAAGTGCGGGAAGCTGGGAACTGGTGCTGGCGGGGTGAACTGTCGCCGCCTTCCCGATAAAGCCGGAAGGCGGCAACGTTAGCGCAATTAAACTTCTTCGCTGAACTGCGGCACCGGATTACGGAAGCTGCGGGTCACGAATGCCAGGTAGATAATCCCGATGGCGGCCCAGATCAGGCCCAGAACCATAGAACTCTCTTCCAGATTCACCCACAGCGCACCGACCGTCATCGCGCCGAGCAGCGGCAGCAGCAGATACTGAACGTGATCTTTCAGCGTGCGGTTACGCTTCTCACGGATCCAGAATTGTGCAATCACCGACAGGTTCACAAAGGTAAACGCTACCAGCGCACCGAAGTTAATCAGCGCGGTCGCTGTGACCAGGTCAAAGTTAATCGCCATCAGCGCAATCGCACCGACCAGCAGCACGTTGAGCGACGGGGTACGCCATTTTGGATGGATGTAACCGAAGAAACGCTCCGGGAATACACCATCACGGCCCATCACATACATCAGACGCGATACGCCCGCGTGCGCCGCCATACCGGATGCCAGTACCGTGACCACCGAGAAGATCAGGATACCGACCTGCAGCGCTTTACCGGCTACGAACAGCATGATCTCAGGCTGTGAGGAGTCGGGGTCCTGGAAACGGGTGATGTCCGGGAAGTAGAGCTGCAGGAAGTAAGATGCCGCGATAAAGATCACACCGCCAATCAGCGCCGTCAGGAAAATAGCGCGCGGGATGGTGCGTTCTGCATCTTTGGTTTCTTCTGACAGCGAACTGATACCATCAAAGCCAAGGAACGAGAAGCAGAGTATGGTTGCACCGGTAATCATCGGCACCACGTGCGCATTCTCAGACCAGAACGGACGGCTGCTCACCAGCGTACCAGAACCGACGCCGCTTGCCACACCGTAGATCACCATGCCGGTGATCCCGACCATAACAATGACCTGCAGCACCACAATCACACTGTTGAAGTTGGCGACGGTTTTGATGCCCTTGAGGTTAGAGAGCGTCATAAAGCCGACCAGCAGCACCACGAAGATCCACGACGGGATACCCGGCACCAGCGATTCGAAATAGTTTTTAGCCAGCAGGATGTTGATCATCGGCATGAACAGGTAGTCCAGCAGTGATGACCAGCCGACCATAAAGCCGACGTGCGGACTGATCGCCTTCTGAGCGTAGGTATAAGCGGAGCCCGCAGAGGGGAAGCGGCGTACCAGCTTACCGTAACTCACGGCAGTGAACAGAATCGCAATCAGCGCGAAAGCATAAGCGGTGGCGACGTGACCATCGGTCAGACCGGAAACGATGCCAAAGGTATCGAACAGGGTCATAGGCTGCATGTAGGCTAAGCCCATCATGACGACCGGAAGTAACGTAAGCGTCTTTTTGAGTTGCGCACGCTGCGGTGCGGCGGAGGTATTAAGCGACATGCTTCAGTCCCCCCTGTGCGACAACCTGGCTGGGCTGGGTCACAGGGCAACTGCGCATTAAGCGACAGGGAGTAAGGTTAGCGGTTGACACGGCGCCGTAGTCATCACGAAAACGCGTACCAGCGTTGGCTGGCAGAGTGAAAAACATCCCCATCTTTGTAATCCTCAATCTCACGCTTACGCGTGTTTTCAGTGTTTATCTATCCGGGTGCGTGCCCGGCCTCGGTTAAGTCAGCAAAAACGCTCTGTTAAAACTGGATGCAAAAAAATAACCGGCGCGTTAAGCGTCGGTTATTATCTGATTTTGCAGGCCGCGTATTCTGCCCTAACCCGTGGCAGTAATACAAGCCGTTGGGGCACCTTATGCAAAAAAAAGCGCGACAAAGCAAAGCTGAGAAGCCCATCAGGCGTTTTTCAGCATCCAGTCTATTTCCGTAGACGTAATCAGTCGTTCAAACTGCATCAGTTCATAGTTTTTGCAGCTGTGCCAGACGCTGGCAAAGCGTTCGCCCAGTAACTTCTGCAGCGGATAACTGCTGTCAAACTCATACAGCGCATCGCTCTGCCGTATTGGCAGTGCCAGCCCCTCGGCATGGTGTCCGTTGCCGGTGACCGGATTTGGCAATGGCAGCTGCGTATCCAGCCCATGCAGCATCCCGGCCAGGATAGCCGAGACGACCAGATAGGGATTGGCATCAGCGCCCGCCACCCGATACTCAATACGATGGTTGTCGATATCTCCGCACGGCACGCGCAGCGCGACGGTCCGGTTGTTGTGCCCCCACGAAGCCTGTAACGGCACATAGGCTTCAGGGACAAAGCGGCGATAGGCATTCACGTTAGGTGCCAGCAGCGCCATTGACGCGGGCATCAGGTCGATCATCCCCGCCAGCGCACGTTTCATCAGCGGTGAATCACTGCCGTCATCGCAGGCAAAGGCGTTGTGATCGGCGGCATCCAGCATGCTGATATGCACGTGCATCCCACTGCCTGCGTACTCCTCGTAAGGCTTCGCCATAAAGGTGGCGGTCATGCCGTGATTTTCCGCGACCTGACGAATCAGTCGCTTCAGCTGCACCGCATGATCGCAGGCACGCAGCACGTCGCGGGTATGATGCAGGTTGATCTCAAACTGTCCGGGCGAGGCTTCCGCCAGCGCGCCATCAGCCGGTATGCCCTGCTGACGGGCCAGATCGTCAATATCCCGCAGAACATCAGCGAAGTGATCGAGGTTATCGACCGAGTAGACCTGGCTCTGCATATTGCGTTCATCGCTGCCAGGCGAACAGGGCGGCTGGATAAAGCCTTCAGCATCGCGCTTTTTGTCCACCAGATAGAACTCCAGCTCTACCGCTACCACCGGAAACAGCCCCCGGTTACGCAACTGTTGCCACAGCCGGTTGAGGACATTTCGGGGTTCAACGTCAAAGGGAGTGCCATCTTGGTTGCACATGGTTAACAACAACTGAGCAATGTGTTGAGGGTCAGAGGCGGAGGGAACTAACGTACCGCTAACGGGCAGGCAGAGATTATCGGGTTCACCAAGAGACTGGCCGAGTCCCGCTTCTTCCACCGTGTTGCCGAGGATATCCATGGCAAACACTGAGGCGGGGAAATAACATCCTTTTTCCAGCTTAGGCAGCGCAGAGACCGGAATGCGCTTGCCGCGGAACACACCATTTAAATCATTTAACAGAATGTCGACATACTGCGTTTCAGGATGGCGCTCCAGCCAGGCTTTCACCTCAAGCTGGAACGCGCTGGTTCGTTTCTCTTCACTGTGAAGCGTGAAGTCTTCCACTTCTACCAGGTTAGTCATGATTTCACCCGCCCCTATCAGGTTTGCGTAATGCTCAAAATAACAGCCACTCCACTAACATAGCGCCAACATAAAAAGTGTGCAAATGTAACAAATCTGTTTGAAGAACAAACAGCAGATTGCTAGATTGAAAAAATATTGCACACTTAACCGCCAGACGTGCCCTTTCGGTAGATATTTCGACCAGTGATGCGAGGACATAAGATGGGCATTATTTTTGACAAACCGTTGATTGGCGTAGTGATGTGCCAGAAAGATTTGGCCGGCCATGCGACTCAGACGATGCATAACAAATATATTGATGCGATTATCCTGGCGGGTGGCGTGCCTCTCGCCCTGCCCCATAGTCTTATTAATGCGCCTCATCTATCAGAAAACGCTATGGCTGTGCTGGATGGCCTGCTGCTTACCGGCAGTCCCAGCAATATCGAACCCTGGCATTATGGTGAAGCCGGTGAAGAGCCGCACGCCGATCCGGGCCGCGACCGTCTCGCCTTTCAGCTGATCACCTGGGCCACCAGCCATAAAATGCCGATGTTCGGCATCTGCCGTGGACTGCAGGAGCTGGTGGTAGCCAATGGTGGCGCGCTGTGGCGGGATCTCAGTGAACAGTCAGAATTTCAGCGTCATCATGAAGATGAGACGCTGCCACTGGATCAGCAGTATGCGACAGCGCATCCTGTCACGATCGAACCGGATGGCCTGCTGGCAACGCTGCTGGACAGCAGCAAACCGCTTGCGGTCAATTCTCTGCATCATCAGGGCACACGCGAACCGGGGCCGCAGTTGCGCATTGAGGCGCGCGCGCCGGATGGCCTGATTGAGGCGGTGAGTCTGCGTCATCATCCCTTCGCCCTCGCGGTGCAGTGGCATCCCGAGTGGCAGCCGGAAAGCACGGCGGGATCGCAGGCGCTGTTCAGCGGCTTTATTCAGGCCGCCATTCGCTATCACAGGGGAAAAGCAGATGAGTGATGTCACGCTGGCACCGGGACGACGGCTGGCGCAGATTCGGCAGACGATGGGATTGTCGCAACGTCGCGTTGCTGAACTGGCCGGACTGACCCACAGCGCCATCAGCACCATCGAGCAGGATAAGGTCAGCCCGGCGGTCAGCACCCTGCAGAAGCTGCTGAAAGTCTATGGGCTGTCACTGTCGGAATTCTTTTCGGAACCCAAACCCCACGCAGAGCCAAAGGTGATTGTCCGCGCCAGCGATCTGCTGGAAATTGGCAGCCAGGGTGTGTCGCTGAAACTTATCGACAATGGCCGTGCGCAGCGCACGCTGGGCATGCTGCTGGAAACCTATCAACCCGGCGCCAGCACCGGCGAGAAGCTGCGTCATCCGGGCGAAGAGACCGGCACGCTGCTGGAAGGTGAAATTACGCTGGTCATTAACGGTCAGCAGTTTCATCTCTCTGCCGGAGAGAGCTATGTGATTGATACCGGGTTACCGCACAGCTTCACCAACAGGGCTGAAATCCCCTGCCGCATTGTCAGTGCCCACACGCCAGCCAATTTTTAGGCGCATTCCGGAGGTTGTTATGAATTATGTGGAGAGTTATTACGCAGCGACCGCCAATCCGCATGCGCCCTGGCCGACCTTACAGGAGAGCATTCAGTGCGACGTCTGCATTATTGGCGGCGGTTTCACCGGTCTTTCGGCGGCGCTGCATCTGACCGAGGTGGGCTACGATGTGGTCGTGCTGGAAGCGGCGCGCGTCGGCTTTGGTGCCAGCGGGCGAAACGGCGGTCAGGTGGTGAACTCCTACAGCCGCGACGTGGATGTGATTGAACAACGCTACGGCAAAGAGAGCGCCCGCATGCTGGGCAGCATGATGTTTGAAGGCGCTGAGATTATCCGCGATCGCATTAAGCGGTATGCGATTGACTGCGACTACCGGCCCGGCGGCATTTTTGCAGCGCTGAATGCGAGACAGATGGCGCATCTGCAAAAGCAGAAAACGCGATGGCAGCAGTACGGTAATCATGACCTTGAGTTGCTGGATGAACGCGCTATTCGCCGCGAAGTCGCTACTGAACGTTATGTCGGCGGGCTGCTGGATCGACGTGGCGGCCATCTGCATCCGCTGAACCTGGCGCTGGGAGAAGCAGAAGCAATTCGTCGACATGGTGGACGCATTTATGAGCAGTCCGCAGCGACAGATGTGATTTATGGCACACCTAACCGGGTAAAAACCGCTCAGGGCGAGGTCAGTGCGACGTTTGTGATCTTCGCCGGTAATGCCTATCTCTCACCCCAACTGGAGCCGCGCCTGAGCAGGAAAAGCATGCCGTGCGGATCGCAGATTGTGGCGACCGAGCCGCTGACACCCGACCAGGCACTGTCGCTGATGCCGAACAATTACTGTGTGGAAGACTGTAACTATCTGCTGGATTACTTCCGTCTGACCGCAGACAACCGGCTGCTCTATGGCGGCGGTGTGGTCTACGGCGCGCGGGAACCGGCTGACATTGAAGCACTGATCCGGCCCAAGCTGCGCCGCACTTTCCCGCAGTTGCAGAACGTGAAGCTGGACTTCAGCTGGAGCGGCAATTTCCTGCTGACACTGTCGCGTATGCCGCAGTTTGGCCGGATGGAGAAGAATGTCTATTTCATGCAGGGCGACAGCGGTCATGGCGTCACCAGTACCCATCTTTCCGGCAAGCTGATCAGCGAAGTATTACGCGGCGATGCCGAGCGGTTTGACGCCTTTGCCCGCCTGCCTCACCTGCCGTTCCCAGGTGGCCGACGCTTTAAGGTGCCGCTGACGGCGATGGGCGCGGTGTGGTATGCATTGAGGGATCGGCTGGGGGTGTAAAACTAAGGGCCAGGCATTACGTCTGGCCAGCCGGATAACGGTCTTTCTGCAGGGCACATTCTGCCCTGCAGAATATGACAAATAAGTATGTTGTAACTATGAAGATAGCATAACAAAAGCGCTTCAGCGGGGGCGCCCTGCCCCCACATCAACGACAGCCGCCTGTTACTCCAGTGGCATCTTCACCGGATCGTCATAGCGATACTCAAAACCAAGCTCGCTACAGATGCGCGACCCATCAATCAGCTTGCCGCTGTCTTTTACGGCCTCTGGTGCAAATTGCGGCGGCTGCAGACCAAGCTGGCGCGTAACTGCGGGATAGAAGGTGTCACGCGTCGGATGTTTCGGCGCACTGAGGTTGTACACCCGGCCCCCTTTTGGCGACTGCAGCAGCAACGTAATCGCCTCGACCACGTCATCCAGATGCACCAGATTCACGCCCTGCGAGCCATTCGCCACATCCTGCTTACCGGCCAGGAATCGTCCCGGATGGCGCTTTGGCCCGACCAGACCGGACAGACGCACAATATCCACGCTGGTTCCCGGCAGATCGTGCAGCCAGCTCTCCAGCTTAACCAGCGTTTTACCGGCTACCGTTTCTGCGGTCAGCGGGCTGTTTTCCCGTTTAATGCCAGAGCTGCCACCATAGACCGACGTTGAGCTGGTAAAGATGATGCGTGGCACTTTATACACCAGCGCGGTATCGACCACATTCTGCACCGCCTGCAGATAAGCTTCGCCACCTTCCGCAGTACGGCTGGCAGGTAACGTGACAATCAATGCATCAACGTTAAAGAGTGGCTCGATATCGGCAGCATCACACAGCAGTTCCGGCGTCAGTTCCAGCAGGAACGCCTCAATGCCGCAGCGGCGTGCGGCTTCAACACCGTCTGGGGTGGTTTTGCTGCCGGTGACCTGCCAGCCTCGCACCGTTAACGCCGTGGCCAGCGGCATGCCCAGCCAGCCCAGTCCCACAATAGCGACCTTCTTCATTTTGACTCCTGACGTGAAACATCAACCCTGACTTCACCGTAGTTTGCCCCCGGATTGCAAACCAGAACAACCTGTTTCAGCGTTTTCCGAACCGCCTGTTTAAAAAAGTGTTGCCAAGTGCTGCCATCTTCGCTAGGTTAATCCCCACAAATGAATATGCATTCATCGACGAGATTATTATGACACGCGTTCAGTTTAACCATCACCACCACCATCATCCTGACTAGTCTTTCAGGCGATTGGTGCTGGAAGACTTTCAAGATCTTCCAGTGGTGTGAACGCAAGAGAACCCCCGGAAGATCGTCTTCCGGGGGTTTTTTTATGGGCTGGCGCAACCACACATTCAGGACAGCATTAAGAGGACAGGAACCATGTTAGACAACACCCGTTTACGCATAGCTATGCAGAAATCTGGCCGTTTAAGTGATGATTCACGCGAATTGCTGGCGCGCTGCGGCGTTAAAATCAATCTTCAGCAACAGCGCCTGATTGCGTTTGCGGAGAACATGCCGATCGACATCCTGCGCGTGCGCGATGACGATATCCCTGGCCTGGTGATGGACGGTGTGGTCGATCTCGGCATCATCGGTGAAAACGTGCTGGAAGAAGAGCTGCTCTCGCGTCGTGCTCAGGGCGAAGACCCGCGCTACTTTACGCTGCGTCGCCTGGATTTCGGCGGCTGCCGTCTCTCACTGGCGATGGCGACCGACGCCGAGTACACCGGCCCCGAATGCCTCGATAAATCCCGCATCGCTACCTCCTATCCTCACCTGCTCAAACAGTATCTCGACAAAAAAGGCGTCAGCTTTAAAACCTGTATGCTGAATGGTTCCGTTGAAGTGGCGACCCGCGCCGGTCTGGCGGATGCTATCTGCGATCTGGTCTCCACCGGTGCCACGCTTGAAGCGAATGGCCTGCGTGAAGTTGAAGTCATCTATCGTTCAAAAGCCGTCCTGATCCAGCGCGACGGCGAGATGCCAGCCGCCAAGCAGGAGCTGATCGACAAGATGATGACCCGTATTCAGGGCGTGATTAAAGCGCGTGAATCGAAGTACATCATGCTGCACGCGCCGAGTGAGCGGCTGGAAGAGGTGATCAGCCTGCTGCCTGGCGCTGAGCGTCCAACCGTTCTGCCGCTGGCAGGCGATGTCAGCCGCGTGGCGATGCACATGGTCAGCAGCGAAACCCTGTTCTGGGAAACCATGGAAAAACTGAAAGAGTTGGGTGCCAGTTCAATTCTGGTGCTGCCTATTGAGAAGATGATGGAGTAAGCCATGGCTTTTTCTACCCCGATTGAGTGGCAGCAGTGCACCCCCGAACAGCAGCAGGCGCTGCTGTTGCGTCCTGCCATCGCCGCTTCTGAAAACGTCACACTGACGGTGCGTAACGTGCTGGAGCAGGTAAAGCTGAACGGCGATGATGCGCTGCGCGAGTTCAGCGCCCGCTTCGACAAGGCGCAGGTTGAAAATCTGCGTGTGACGCCGCAGCAAATCGCAGACGCCAGCGCCCGGCTAAGTGACGAGCTGAAGCAGGCGATGGCCGTCGCGGTGGGCAATATCGAAACCTTCCACAACGCGCAGATTCTGCCGCCAGTGGATGTGGAAACCCAGCCCGGCGTGCGCTGCCAGCAGATCACCCGTCCGGTGAAATCGGTCGGGCTCTACATTCCTGGTGGTTCCGCCCCGCTGTTCTCAACCGTGCTGATGCTGGCGACGCCTGCAGGCATCGCTGGTTGTGGCCGCGTGGTGCTCTGTTCACCCCCGCCGATTGCCGATGAGATCCTCTATGCCGCGCAGCTGTGTGGTGTAGAAGAGGTGTTCCAGGTGGGCGGTGCGCAGGCTATTGCCGCGCTGGCCTTTGGCACCGAAACCGTGCCACGCGTGGACAAGATTTTTGGTCCGGGCAACGCCTGGGTGACCGAAGCGAAACGTCAGGTGAGTCAGCGACTCGATGGCGCGGCGATTGATATGCCTGCCGGGCCGTCAGAAGTGCTGGTGATTGCCGATGAAGGTGCCACGCCCGCGTTTGTCGCGTCCGATCTGCTTTCACAGGCCGAGCACGGTCCCGACTCGCAGGTGATTCTGCTGACGCCTTCACTGACGCTGGCAGAGGCGGTTGCGGACGAGGTTGAACAGCAGCTGGCGCAGCTGCCGCGTGCTGCCACGGCGCGTCAGGCGCTGGAGAGCAGCCGCCTGATCGTGGCGCGCGACCTTGAGCAATGCGTTGAAATTTCCAATCTTTACGGCCCGGAGCACCTGATTCTGCAAACCCGTCAGCCGCGCGATCTGGTGGAGTTGATCACCAGCGCCGGTTCAGTCTTCTTAGGTGACTGGTCGCCGGAGTCCGCTGGCGATTACGCCTCGGGCACCAATCACGTATTACCGACCTACGGTTATACCGCTACCTGTTCCAGCCTGGGCCTGGCCGATTTCCAGAAACGCATGACGGTGCAGGAGCTGACGCCGCAGGGCTTCCTGAATCTGGCCGCCACGATTGAAACCCTGGCCGCCGCAGAGCAGCTGGATGCCCACAAAAATGCCGTTACCCTGCGCGTTGCCGCACTGAAGGAGCAAGCATGAGTCAGGATATTGAGCAGCTGGCGCGTGCTAATGTGCGCGCCCTGACGCCCTATATGTCGGCGCGTCGTCTGGGTGGCAACGGTGATGTCTGGCTCAATGCCAACGAATTCCCGCTGCCGGTGCCGTTTGAGCTGTCTCAGCAGACGCTGAACCGTTATCCGGAATGTCAGCCTAAAGTGGTGATTGAGCGCTACGCCGCGTACGCGGGCTTAACGCCTGATCAGGTGCTGGTCAGCCGTGGCGCGGATGAAGCCATCGAACTGGTCATGCGCGCCTTTTGTGAGCCGGGGCAGGATGCCATTCTGTTCTGCCCGCCGACCTATGGCATGTACAGCGTCAGCGCCGAAACCATCGGCATTGACTACCGCATCGCGCCTGCGCTGACCGACTGGCAGCTGAATCTGCCTGCTATCGCGGAACAGCTGGATGGCGTCAAAGTCGTTTATCTTTGCAGCCCGAACAACCCGACCGGCAACCTGATCGATCAGGATGACATCCGTCAGCTGCTGGCGATGACCGCCGGTAAAGCGCTGGTCGTAGCCGATGAAGCCTATATTGAGTTCTGCCCGCAGGCGACGCTGACCGGCTGGCTGAAAGATTATCCGCATCTGGTGATCCTGCGTACCCTTTCTAAAGCCTTTGCGCTGGCGGGCCTGCGTTGTGGCTTTGCGCTGGCGAATAAGCCGGTGATCGACCTGCTGATGAAGGTGATTGCGCCCTACCCGCTGGCGACACCGGTTGCCGACGTCGCCGGACAGGCGCTGAGTGAGCAAGGCATTGCGCTGATGCGCGAACATGTGGTCCAGCTGAACGACAATCGCAGCTGGCTGCTGGCTGAACTGGCGCAGCTGGCCTGCGTTGAGCAGGTGTTCCCCAGCGAAACCAACTATGTGCTGGCGCGCTTTACCGATTCTCCAAAAGTCTTCAAAACCTTATGGGATCAGGGCATTATCCTGCGTGATCAGAACAAAAATCCGGGCCTGTCGGGATGCCTGCGCATCTCCATCGGCACGCGTGAAGAGTGCGAACGAGCCATCGCCGCGCTGCAAGCCTTTTCTCTGGAGCAAGCATGAGTCAGAAGACCCTTTTTATTGATCGCGACGGTACGTTAATCTCTGAGCCGCCTGAGGATTATCAGGTGGATCGTATGGATAAGCTGGCGTTTGAGCCAGACGTTATCCCGGCGCTGCTGGCGCTGCAGGCCGCCGGTTATCGCCTGGTGATGATCACCAACCAGGATGGTCTTGGCACCGCCAGTTTCCCGCAGGCGGATTTCGATGGTCCACACAATCTGATGATGCAGGTCCTGACCTCACAGGGCATTGCGTTTGACGATGTGCTGATTTGCCCGCACATGCCGGACGATCACTGCGACTGCCGCAAGCCGAAAACCAAAATGGTGCAGGCCTGGCTGGCCGAAGGCGCGCTGGACGCTGCCAACAGTTATGTGATTGGCGATCGTCTGACCGACGTGCAGCTGGCGGAGAACATGGGCATTCAGCCTATCCGCTACGGCGCTGACGGCGAGAACTGGCAGACCATTCAGCAGCGTCTGACCCAGCGTGATCGTCATGCGCTGGTGCAGCGTAACACTAAAGAGACGCAGGTTCGGGTCGAACTGTGGCTGGACCGCGAAGGCGGCAGCAAGATAAATACCGGCGTGGGTTTCTTCGATCATATGCTGGACCAGATTGCGGTGCACGGCGGCTTCCGCATGAACATCGAAGTGAAAGGCGATCTCTACATTGACGATCACCACACGGTGGAAGATACCGGTCTGGCACTGGGAGAAGCCTTGCTGAAAGCGCTGGGCGACAAACGCGGCATTGGTCGTTTTGGCTTTGTGCTGCCGATGGATGAATGCCTGGCGCGTTGCGCGCTGGATATCTCCGGTCGTCCGCACATCGAGTTCAAAGCAGAGTTCAACTATCAGCGCGTCGGCGACCTCAGCACTGAAATGGTCGAGCACTTCTTCAGCTCGCTCTCTTACGCCATGATGAGCACGCTGCATCTGAAAACCAAAGGCAAGAACGACCATCACCGCGTCGAGAGCCTGTTTAAAGCCTTTGGCCGTACGCTGCGTCAGGCGATCCGCGTTGAAGGTAATACCCTGCCGAGCTCGAAGGGAGTGCTGTGATGAACGTGGTGATCATGGATACCGGTTGCGCCAACCTCTCGTCGGTGAAATGGGCGATTGAACGTCTGGGCTATACCCCGGAAGTGAGCCGCGATTCCGATGTGGTGCTGCACGCCGACAAACTGTTTCTGCCTGGCGTGGGCACCGCGCAGGCTGCAATGAATCAGCTGGAAGAGCGTGACCTGATCGATCTGGTGAAAGCCTGTACTCAGCCGGTGCTGGGCATCTGTCTGGGTATGCAGCTGCTGGGACGCGGCAGCGATGAAAACGGCGGCGTGCCGACGCTGGGCATTATCGATGAGCCGGTGTCACGCATGGACACCCACGGCCTGCCGCTGCCGCATATGGGCTGGAACCAGATTACCGCGCAGGCGGGCAATCATCTGTTCCGCGGCATTGATGAAGGATCGTATTTCTACTTCGTCCACAGCTATGCCATGCCGGTCAACGCCAGCACCATCGCTCAGTGTCACTACGGTGAAGCCTTCACCGCCGCGGTGCAGAAAGATAACTTCTTCGGCGTCCAGTTCCATCCGGAACGCTCGGGCAAAGCGGGCGCGCAGTTGCTGAAAAACTTCCTGGAGATGTAATGATTATCCCCGCGTTAGATTTAATCGACGGCAAAGTGGTTCGTCTGCATCAGGGCGATTATGGCCAGCAGCGTGATTACGGCAGCGATCCGCTGCCGCGTCTGCAGGATTACGTAAGCCAGGGCGCGACCGTGTTGCATCTGGTGGATTTAACCGGCGCGAAAGACCCGGCAAAACGCCAGATTGCGCTGCTGAAAACCCTGCTGGATGGCGTTGATGTGACGGTGCAGGTCGGTGGCGGCATTCGAAGCCGTGACGACGTTTGCGCACTGCTTGAAGCGGGTGCGAGTCGTGTGGTGGTCGGTTCGACTGCTGTGAAAGAGCCTGAAGAGGTCAAACGGTGGTTCGCGGAGTTTGGCGCAGAGGCGATTGTGCTGGCGTTAGATGTGCGCATTGATGCCAGTAACCGCAAAGAAGTGGCGATCAGTGGCTGGCAGGAAGCGGCGGGCGTCACCCTGGAAGAGGTGATTACCGATTTTCAGCAGGTGGGCCTGAAACACGTGCTGTGCACCGATATTTCCCGCGACGGTACCCTGAGCGGTTCCAACGTCGCGCTCTATCAGGAAGTGACGGCACGCTTCCCGACGATTGCTTTCCAGTCCTCGGGTGGCATCGGCGACCTCAATGATATCGCCGCACTGCGCGGCAGCGGTGTTCAGGGCGTGATTGTCGGACGTGCGCTGCTGGAAGATAAATTCACAGTTTCGGAGGCGATCTCATGCTGGCAAAACGGATAATTCCCTGCCTGGACGTACGTGACGGCCAGGTCGTCAAAGGCGTACAGTTTCGTAATCACGAGATCATCGGCGATATCGTGCCGCTGGCGCAGCGTTACGCCGCTGAAGGTGCCGACGAACTGGTCTTCTATGACATCACCGCCTCATCTGATGGCCGGGTCGTCGACAAAAGCTGGGTGTCGCGCGTCGCGGAAGTGATCGATATCCCGTTCTGCGTCGCGGGCGGCATTAAAACCCCGGAAGATGCGGCGCGTATTCTTGAGTTTGGTGCGGATAAGATCTCCATTAACTCCCCGGCGCTGGCTGATCCCACGCTCATCACCCGCCTCGCGGACCGGTTTGGCGTGCAGTGTATTGTGGTCGGCATCGATACCTGGTTTGACGAAGCCAGCGGCAAGTATCAGGTGAATCAGTACACCGGTGACGAAGCACGTACCCGCGTAACACAGTGGGAAACGCTGGAGTGGGTGCAGGAAGTGCAGAAGCTGGGCGCAGGCGAGATCGTCCTGAATATGATGAATCAGGATGGCGTGCGTAACGGCTATGACCTGGTGCAGCTGAAGAAAATGCGTGAAGTCTGCAACGTGCCCCTGATCGCCTCTGGCGGCGCAGGCACCATGCAGCACTTCCTGGAGGCGTTTACCGAGGCTAACGTCGATGGCGCCTTAGCCGCCTCGGTATTCCATAAGCAGATGATTAATATTGGTGAGCTGAAGAGCTTTCTGATCGACAACGGAGTGGAGATTCGCGCGTGCTAACTCAACAACAACAGGCTCTTCTCGACTGGGACAAAACAGAGGGCATGATGCCGGTCATCGTTCAGCACAACGTCTCAGGCGAAGTCCTGATGCATGGCTACATGAACCCGGAGGCGCTGGAAAAAACCCTTGCAGAAGGCAATGTCACCTTTTTCTCGCGCACCAAAAACCGCTTGTGGACCAAAGGCGAAACGTCCGGCAACTTTCTGCAGGTAGTGAGCATTACGCCTGACTGCGACAATGACACGCTGCTGGTGCTGGCGAATCCGATTGGCCCGACCTGCCATCTGGGCACCACCAGCTGCTTCTCGCCGGCCGTGCCTGAGTGGACCTTCCTCTATCAGCTGGAACAGCTGCTGGCGTCGCGTAAAACGGCCGACCCTGACAGCTCTTACACGGCACGACTCTACGCCAGCGGCACCAAGCGCATCGCACAGAAAGTGGGCGAAGAAGGGGTTGAGACCGCGCTGGCGGCGACCGTCAACGATCGGGATGAACTGACCAATGAAGCGTCAGATCTGGTCTATCACCTTATGGTACTGTTGCAGGATCAGGATCTCGACTTCAGTGCCGTGATCAATAACCTGCGCGCCCGTCATAAGTAATTGTGCAACATGCTGCTCAGAATTTCGTTTTTATGCGGATTCTGAGCAGAATCCTTCTCAAACTTCATCCCAATCCCGCACAGTAACGGCGACTCAAACCTCAGGGAGAGAAGCGTGACCACCCATGAAAGATTAATCGCCCTGCTCGACCAGCACCAGGCACGCTATCGCCTGATGGAACATGAGGCCACCGGTAAATGTGAAGCGGTCGCGGCAATTCGCGGCACCGAAATCGGCCAGGGCGCGAAAGCGCTGGTCTGTCACGTCAAAGGCAACGGCGTTAAGCAGCATGTGCTGGCGGTGCTACCGGCCGATCGGCAGGCCGATTTGGGCAAAGTCGCCGCAGCAGTCGGTGGACGACGCGCCTCACTCGCCAGCCCGGCGGAGACCGACCTGCTGACCGGCTGCGTATTCGGTGCGATCCCGCCGTTCAGCTTTCATCCCGACCTCAGACTGGTGGTGGATCCCGCGTTGTTTAAACGTTATCCGGAAATCGCATTTAACGCCGGGTTGCTGGAGCGCTCAGTGATCCTGAACACCGAAGATTATCGGGCGCTGTGTAAGGCTGACGTGATAGAGATAACGCAGTAATTGCCATCCCGGCTGCCCGGCGATACTCTGCATAATCACTCATCACGACAGAATAAGAGCAAAATCATGAACATTTTCACTCAACGCCTGCGTCAGACGCTGGCTGTGGCGGTTATGGCAGGCTGCGCGTTTGCAGCTCAGGCGAAAATTGAACAGGTGCGTTTCGCAGTCGATCCGACTTATCCGCCGTTTGAATCGAAAACGCCACAGGGCAAGCTGGTCGGCTTTGATATCGACCTGGGCAATGCGCTCTGCACGCAGATGCAGGCGAAATGCGTCTGGGTTGAAAGCCAGTTTGACGGCATGATCCCGGCGCTGAAAGCGCGTAAGTTTGATGCCATTCTGTCTGACATGGGCATTACCGAAGAGCGCCTGAAGCAGATCGACTTTACCGTGCCGCTATATGACACCCACACCCAGCTGGTTGCCCGTAAAGGCGCGGGCGTGCTGCCCACCGTTGAGTCTCTGAAAGGGAAAACGGTTGGCGTGGAACAGGGAACGGTTCAGGAACGTTATGCGCTGGCGAAATGGCAGCCCTACGGTGTGACCGTGGTGCCTTATGGCGATCAGGCCCAGGTTGAAAGCGATCTGGTTTCAGGCCGGCTGGATGCCGTCTTTACCGACGCGGCACAGGCAGCGATTGGCTTCCTGAAGCATCCGCAGGGCAAAGATTTTGAACTGGCAGGCCCGATTATTCAGGATCCGATTATTGGCCCCGGCACGGCTATTGGCCTGCGCAAAGGCGATACCGAACTGAAAACGGCGCTGGATAATGCCTTTGCCGAAATCAAAAAGAACGGCACCTTTGACCAGATTCAGAAGCGCTACTTCGCCACGGATATCTCTATCCAGCAGTAACCTCGCGGTCGCCCTTTTTCGTCCTCACCGCGATCCGGCACTATACTCTAACTTTTTCAGGACGGCGCGCTGTCGTCCTTTGCCGATTAAAGGACATTAACACGGTATGCATCAACAACATCATCCACTGTTAAGCGCCTCTTTAGGCACCCAGCGTGAAATCATCAGTTTCCATTTTGCTGAGGACAATGAACGTCAGGTTTACATTCAGGCTGCGCTGCATGGCGACGAGCTACCCGGCATGGCGGTTGCGTGGTATCTAAAGCAGCGGCTGCAGGCGCTGGAGTCCGCGGGACAGCTTAAAGCTGCATTTACCCTGGTGCCGGTGGCTAATCCGCTGGCACTGGGACAGCATTGGCACGGCACCCATCTGGGCCGTTTTCATACGCTTTCCGGTCAGGACTTCAACCGCCGTTTTCCGTCACTGGGCAATACTCTGGCAGCCGGACTGGCTGAGAGTCTGACCCAAAGTGAGTCACAGAACAGGAACCTGATCCGCGATGCGATTGATCGTCATTATCGCGATACCGTGCCAAAGACCGAGCTGGATGCGCAGCGCTATACGCTGATGCGGATGGCCAGTCAGGCCGATCTGATGATTGACCTGCACTGTGACTGGGAAGCTGTACCGCATCTCTACACCACGCCTCATGCCTGGCCGGACATTGAGCCGCTGGCGCGCTGGTTAGGCAGTGAAGTGCAGCTGCTGGCGCAGATCTCCGGTGGTGAACCCTTTGACGAAGCCTGTTGCGAACCCTGGCTGACGCTGGCAGAACGATTTGGCAAGGATTACCCGATGCCGCGCGGATTGCTGCCGGTGACGCTGGAGCTGCGTGGCGTCCGTGATGTGTCACCTGAACAGGCGCAGAAAGATGCAGATGCGATTATTTCGGCGCTGCAGGAAGGCGGTTACATCGGCTATAGCGAGCCGTCGATTTCAGTAGAGGTGGCCGCGCCCGTTATCGGTGGTGATGAACTGATTCCTGCCAACGCGGGCGGGGATGATGTTGTGGCAATCAATGACGGGCCGATTGGCTTGACCGTGCCTGAGGTGGCTGAAGCACCGGGAGAAGCAGGTGTGATTAAAGAACGTCACAGCGAGGGAATGGCGACGGCCTCCCCTGCCCTGAAAAACCTCGCTACGCCGTTATCCGGCTGTGAATACATTCATTCGCCGGTATCAGGGCTGATCCTGCACCGTAAACCGCTCGGTGCCCAGATTCGCCCGGGAGAAGTGGTGGCTGAGATTATTGATCCGATTACGGACCACATCACCCCACTGGTGGCGGAGTATGGCGGAATTCTCTATGCAAGGCACTGGGTAAGGTTTGCGACGGCAGGCATGCTGGTTGTGCGGCTGGCGGGAGATCGGGAGATTCGGAGCGGGGATTTACTGGTGGTGTAAAAAAAGGGCTTCCCGAAAGAAGCCCTATTCAGTGATTAATCTAACCACTCGGTGTGGAACACACCGTCTTTATCAATACGCTTGTAAGTATGCGCACCGAAGTAGTCACGCTGCGCCTGAATCAGGTTAGCAGGCAGCACTTCTGAACGGTAGCTGTCGTAGTAAGCGATCGCCGCAGAGAAAGTTGGCGTCGGGATACCGTTCTGAATCGCGTAAGAAACCACATCACGCAGCGCCTGCTGATACTGATCTGCGATATCTTTGAAGTACGGAGCCAGCAACAGGTTAGCGATGCCTGCATCGGCTTCATAAGCATCAGTAATCTTCTGCAGGAACTGGGCACGGATGATGCAGCCAGCACGGAAGATCTTCGCGATTTCCCCGTAGTGCAGATCCCAGTTGTTCTCTTCTGACGCAGCACGCAACTGTGAGAAGCCCTGCGCATAAGAGACAATTTTACCCAGATAAAGCGCGCGACGAACTTTCTCGATGAACTCCGCTTTGTCACCCGTAAAAGCTTTAGCCTGTGGACCGCTCAGTACTTTAGAGGCCGCAACACGCTGGGTTTTCAGCGAGGAAAGGTAACGGGCGAAGACAGACTCAGTGATCAGTGACAGAGGTTCACCCAGATCCAGTGAGCTCTGGCTGGTCCATTTACCGGTGCCTTTGTTAGCCGCTTCATCCAGAATCACATCAACCAGATATTTACCTTCTTCATCTTTCTTGGTGAAGATATCTTTGGTGATGTCGATCAGGTAGCTGCTCAGCTCGCCGTTGTTCCAGTCGGTGAAAGTTTCAGCCAGCTCTTCATTGTTAAGACCCAGCGCACCTTTCAGCAGTGCGTAAGCTTCAGCAATCAGCTGCATGTCGCCATATTCGATGCCGTTGTGAACCATCTTCACATAGTGACCCGCGCCATTTGGACCGATGTAAGCCACACAGGCTTCGCCATCTTCGGCACGTGCTGCAATCTTATCCAGGATTGGCGCAACCAGCTCATACGCTTCTTTCTGGCCACCAGGCATGATCGATGGGCCTTTCAGTGCGCCCTCTTCACCACCGGAAACACCGGTACCGATGAAGTTGAAGCCCTGATCAGAAAGTTCTTTGTTACGACGGATGGTGTCTTTGTAGAAGGTGTTACCGCCATCGATCAGGATGTCGCCTTTATCCAGGTGTGGAGTCAGCGAGGCGATAGTCTTGTCAGTCGCTTCACCCGCCTGAACCATCAGCAGGATACGACGAGGTTTTTCCAGCGATTCGACAAACTCTTCAACGGTGTAAAAAGGAGCAAGCTTCTTGCCCTGGTTCTCGGCGATGACTTCATCAGTCTTTTCGCGTGAACGGTTGAAGATTGAAACAGTGTAACCGCGGCTCTCAATGTTAAGAGCCAGGTTGCGGCCCATCACTGCCATACCTACAACGCCGATCTGTTGCTTGGACATTACATACTCCTGTCTGTGGTCTCGCATGGTGTTACCCGTAACACCAGTTAGTAAGTGATCAGTATGTTAACTCAGGATAGCGGATTAAAGGTAATGAATGGTGCGGTCACGCAGATGAAATTATCTGAAAATAAATCACACGCTTAACAAGGATTTATAAAGCTTTGTATAGCTTTGAATCATTTTATCTGCCGTAAAAAGCGATTCAAAGCGCGCCAGCGCAGCGGCACCGTAGGTCATGGCCAGGTCGGGATTCTGCCATATTTCATCCATCGCCTTTCTTAATGCTACAGGATCGGATGGCGGGACGACTAAGCCGGTGACGCGATCGATATTGATAAAGGTTGTTCCGGTTCCAATCTCACTGGAGATCAGCGGTTTCGAATAGAGTGCACCCTCAAGCAAAGAGATGCCGAAAGCCTCGGAACGTAAATGAGATGGAAAAACCAGACAGGTACATAACTGCAGCAAGGCAGATTTTTCACTATCCTCCAGCGCACCCAGGAAATGGATATTGTCCACACCAAGTTGCTGTGCCTGCGCTTTCAGCTCAGCCTCAATCGGTCCTGCACCCACTACGACGATGGGATAACGGCTTTTTTTTGCCGCCTCAATTAAGATATGCAGACCTTTGTAGTAACGAAACGTCCCAATAAACAGGAAGAAGCCATCCGGAAATCTTGTCTGCCATTTTTGCAAAACGGCAGGATCATTGTTTTGATAAAACTGTTTATCAAGACCGTAAGGAATAACCTCAACTTTCTCTTTGAATTGCTGCAATACCGGGCTGCTTTCAACATAGTTTGGTGATGCAGCAACAATCCTATCAACCCTGGAAAGAAAGCGATTCATTAACGGGGTATAGAGTTTCAGCAGCACCTTCTGCTTCACGATATCAGAATGGTAACTCACTACGGATGGCTTTTTAATACCTGCAGCAAAATGCAAAAAGTCCATAAATGGATAAGGAAAATGGTAATGGATAATGTCCGCGTCCTGAGCAAGCTCCCTGAATTCTTGTATGGCTAAATAAGAGAATGGGGTTGAAGCAAACTCACACTGCGTTTTTACCCGATGAATCTGATGGTTATCCAGCCTGTTTTTTTTATGTTCGAATTGGGGACTATGAGTAAAAACTACAGACTCAATGCCTGATTTAAAACCACCCTCTGCAAGCTGATAAATAACCTGTTCGATGCCACCAAAAGTATCAGGATAGTAGGTTTTGTAACAGTGTAGAACTTTAATCATAAATTTTTTGCGACCTGCTCATAAGCTTCAATGGTTTTATCCGCACACAGTGACCATGAAAATTCGCGGGCACGCGCCAGTCCCGTATTAATCATACGGTGCTTTTCATCAGCGTTTTCAATCATCATATGGATATAAGTCGTCAAAGCAACAATGTCATCAGGTTCATGCATTAATGCTGCATCTCCAGCCACTTCGGGAAGCGAGGTTGCATTTGAGCAAATCACAGGCGTTCCTGATGCCATTGCTTCAAGTACCGGCAAGCCGAAACCCTCATAGATTGAAGGGAATAAAAAACTTGTCGCAGCACTGAATAAAAATGGCAGATCCTTACCGGGAACAAAACCTAAATATTTTAGCCACCCCTCTCTCTCGCCCTTGTCAAAGAGCCTGAAGAGCTGTTCATTCTCCCAACCTTTATAACCACTAATGACTAATGGGAAGGCAGATTTTTCATGGGCGGGCAGACGATCATACGCCTGAAGCAGTGTCAGTATATTCTTTCTTGGTTCAATCGTGCCGGTATACAGAAAGAAACTTCGCCATTTAAGATTGTATTTTTCAAGAAACTGTTGTGTTTCTGCTTCATCACGGGGATGAAAATCTTCATTACAGGCCAGAGGTGCTACGGCAATCTTATTATCTTCAATATCAAAGAAATTCATTAACTCATTCTTTGTGTAATAAGAGTCAGTAATCAACATCGACGCACGCGAAACGGTATTCCTTAACTCTTTTTGCATCAGATGAACACGGCCAGCCGGATGGAACTGTGGCCAGTGGAATACTGACAGGTCATGAAAGGTGGCAATACAATGTTTCACGTGAGGAGGTAGATAATAGTTTGGGCTATGAAATATATGATTCTTAAAATTCCTCAACGCCATCATTTTCATTACCGGAAAAGTCAGGCGATATATTTCACTTACTGTTTTGCTTCTTTGTAACTTACGTTTTAAAGATTGAACCGATTGAGCAGACTCACTCGCAACTGCCAGTGAGTCGCGAGTCTTCGTGCCATGAAGAAACGTCAGCGCGACGTTTTCTCTTTCCTGAAGCTGTTTAGCAAGCTCAAACGCATAACGGCCAATACCAGTTAAAGGATATTTAATACAGTCCGTAGAGTAAACGACGTTTATTGCTTTGCTTCCAGCATCCATTTCAGGGTATCTCTAAGAGGAATTTTAGACGAATTCTCACCGATTAAGCTACTGAGCAAAGTAATATCGCCACAAAGTTCTTTAATTTCATTAGGGCGCACAAAATCAGGATTAACTTCAATCCTGACATCATGGCCTGTCAGGGATTGGCAAAGATCAACGACTTCCCTCAATGAATGCATTTTACCTGAAGCGACATTGACAGTCTGACCAGATGAACGGGAATGAAGTAACGCTGAGTAGCTTTTAACGACGTCACGCACGTCGGAAAAATCACGCCATACATCTATGTTGCCCAGCTCGATGACATCTTTTTTCTCACGAAAATGTTTGACGATTTTCGGGATCAGGAAATTATCTGCCTGACCGGCGCCAGTGTAATTGAATGGCCGGGTAATAATAATCGGCAATTTTCCATAAAACAGACTGGTCATGTACTCCATGGCCAGCTTGCTTACCGCATAGTCATTTGCAGGTCTGGCAGGAACCGACTCTGCTAATTTTCCCGGTGTGTTATTACCGTAAACATTAGCACTGCTGGCGATCAAAATCGCTTCCGGCATTTTTGCTGATTCGCAAAGCGCCTGTAACAGATTACGCGTACCACAAAGGTTTACATTGTAGAACGCATTCGGGTCAGCATGACCAACAAAAGCAATGGCTGCAAGATGAACAACAACGTCAGGCTGAATGCTGTCTACAGCGTTTTTTACCTGTGCTGCATTGGTAAGATCAACCTGAACATAGTGTGAGGAATTCTGGGCGGGAGTTGAACCGAAACCATAAACTTCATATCCGGCAGCGGATAAATCCGCTGCCATATATTGGCCGGTAAAGCCCTTGATCCCAGTGATCAATGCTTTTTTGCCATTAGTCATATCAGAAGGAGAACCCTTGTTTATTGCGGCGCAGATCTTCTTCTACCATCATCGCGCACAATTCTTCGAGCGTGGTTTTTGGTTCCCAGCCCAGAATGTCTTTCGCGCGCTGTGGATTACCAATCAGTAATTCTACTTCAGCAGGACGATAGAACTTAGGATTGACCTTAACCACCACTTTGTTCGTGGCGACATCGATGGCAACTTCCTGATCCTCTTTGCCTTCGAAGCGCAATTCAATGCCTGCAGCTTTGAACGCCATTGAAACGAAGTCACGGACTGTTTCAGTACGGTTGGTTGCCAGGACAAATGTATCTGGCTCATCAGCCTGCAGCATACGCCACATGCCTTCTACATATTCCTTAGCAAAGCCCCAGTCACGCTTGGCGTCCATGTTACCTAACTCAAGCACATCCAGCTTACCGAGTTTAATTTTGGCTACTGAATCGGTGATCTTACGGGTCACAAACTCCTGTCCACGCAGTGGTGATTCGTGGTTAAACAGAATGCCGCTTGATGCGAAGATGTTGTAGCTCTCACGGTAGTTAATGGTCATCCAGTGGGCATACAATTTTGCAACACCATACGGGCTACGCGGATAGAAAGGTGTGTCTTCTTTCTGCGGAATAGCCTGCACTTTACCAAACATCTCTGAAGTAGACGCCTGATAGAAACGAATTTTAGGGTTAACGATGCGAATAGCTTCTAACAGGTTTACCGGACCAATACCGGTAATTTCAGCGGTGGTCAGCGGCTGGTCGAAAGAAACACCTACAAAGCTCTGAGCCGCAAGGTTGTAAACTTCGGTTGCTTTGCTTTCCTGAAGTAAACGAATGCTTGATGACAGGTCAGTCAGATCATATTCGACCAGGTGAAGATTAGGATTATTTTTAATTCCTAACTCTTCAATGCGCCAGAAGTTTACCGAGCTGGTGCGGCGATAGGTACCATAAACTTCATAGCCTTTGTTAATTAAAAGCTCAGCGAGATAGGCACCATCTTGGCCAGTGATACCGGTGATTATAGCAACTTTGTTAGACATGCAAAAATCCTTAAAATAAACTCTGTTTTGTAGAATCGAATGAAACAAGCGTATTGATAAAATCTTTCGTAGTCAAAAATGAGAAGTATTTTTTCTCAGTAAATTTAGCATAGTTGAACAATTCAACTCTTTCGGACTCCGTTGAATCAAGAATAATGATATCCAGTGGATTGAGGAGTTCAGCAAACAACTTCTCGCTATTTAAATCATTTTCGTCGACTTGCTTAATGAGGAGCGAAAAATCACCTGTATGGAAAACATGCTTTACATTATTGGCCGTCGATGCACGACAATAATGCTCTTTAGCCTCACGCAGTTGTTCCAGGCCGGCATTGAAAATAATGTATGTTGCTTTTTTAGAGACATCAAGAACGTCGTCAGATAAAGACATTCCTTTTAGTGGCAAGATCCCGCTGGTAAAAGATTGTGAAAGCACAAGTCTTCTATCAGCCTTACTATAATGTACAGGCTCAACATGTAGGTCATCTGGCACATCAATAATTAGCTGATGAATGAGTGTCGAAACCATTGGGTCAAGTGGTTGCTCTAAATAAGCGCTAACATCAATAAATAGCTTATGTCCAGAGTTCAAAGTAGCCGTATCAGCTATAGCCTGAGAAAACCTATCAACTGATTCATTGCTTAACGCATCAAAAACTTCGGAATCAGACAATATATTCCTGGTGAAATCAGTAGTGCTGTAAGCTTTTTCTATAACATTAAAATACATTTGGGCACATTGTTCAGGAGAGTGCTGATTATCAATAATGTATCGAGCACGATCAATCAGCTTTTCACAATGAACAGAATTAGTCAGGAGTAACTTTAAAGCGCTTACTAGCTCATCATTAGTAAATTCATCAGGTAGAAGAACAACCGCTTCGTTATCTAACTCAGCCATACTTCCATTAGCATTAGCTATCGTGGCAAGTCCATAATTCATGCAATCGAGTACAGTTCCAGAAGTTTCACCTCTTGAAATGGCGCGTAACTGTATTCCTATATCCGCTGCGGATAACCATTTAACATACTCCTGGTCATTAACCCATCCAGTAATACTGATCGCATTTTTGGCAGGTGACCTTTCAATCATGGAACGTATTTTGATCCCATAATCACTTTCTTCAGAGTTATCCCCTACAAAAATGAGTTTTGCGCTATTATTCTCCGCGTAAATCTCATCAAATGCTTCAATTATCCTATGACTCTGTTTAGATGGTGAAGTAAATCCTAAAGATATAATAACATGATCATCTGAATTAATATTCAATGCTTTTCTTGCTAAATCTTTATCACTACTTACCGGTGGGGTACGCAGAAGTGGGATAAACTCAAACTTGCTACGATCCAGATGACGATACCATTTATTACTGAGATTAGCTGAGTATTTTGAATGAAAAATAACAGCATGTGAATTTTCCAGGACAGGAAGATTACATGGATATTTGTTCATTCCTTTTTCATTGTTGATCTGCTTATTATTATACATAACAGCTCGATATCCATGCGACTCATATAATTTGTCATTAAATGAATCCCCATCTGAATCATGCACCGTGGCCCAATGCACACCTCCCGACAGGAAGAAGTCATGTAGCACGGTTACGCCTGGATGCGTTTTCACCAAAGGATACATATGGGCATGGAAACTTGAATTACCTACCTGATATAACACTCTGTCATATTGACTATAAGTATTTTTAAAATCTTCAATATCAACACAGTTGCAGTCAAATAATTTTTTATGCTGCAAAACAGCATCACTATTTGTCACTAAATCAATATCATAAAGTTTACTTAGCTCAGGGATTAACTCTGCACTATAGTATCCTATCCCACTTTTCTCTGGTGGCAGTGGGGAGATGAAAGCTAATTTAGGCTTAACGTCATTTATTTTCGATTTCTTTAAGGGGTAGCTATAATCTTTTGAAAGAGCCATCTCCATTGAATCTAAAAGCTTTTTAGCAGAAATGTCCCAGCTAAATTTTTTCACCTGCTTTTCTGAATGGGCAATGATTTTCGCACGATAATCATCGTCAGATAGTACCATTTTTAACTTCTCTGCTATCTCAAGTAGATTGTGAGGATCAAATTGTGCATCTTCATAATCCAATACCTCTGGAAGACTTGAGACATTACTGACAATGACCGGCTTGCCACACTGCATTGCTTCAAGAACTGGAAGGCCAAAGCCTTCATGCCATGATGGGAATACAAAAGCATGGCATAAATTGTAAAACATCAATAGTTCTTCATCAGAAACATAACCAGTGAGTACGAATTCATCGTCAGCTATGCCTTTTGAAATTGCATGCGATCTTAAGGCCGTTTTATCAGCAGCAGGGATGGAACACACAATAACAAGTTGATGCTTGACCCGGAGTGATTTTGGTAGCAAAGCATAACTGTCAATTAACGCGTGAAGATTTTTTCTAAAATCCCACCCTCCGGTATACATTAAAAAGTCATTTCTAATGACATACTTACTTAAAACGGCTTTAGCATCCTCACTACTATAATGAGTTACCTTAAATTTTTCGTCCGCTGCTGTAGAGATATTTTTTACAAATTCAGGATCCCAGTCAAGATATTTTATCGCTTCAGAACCGGCAGATTCAGATATACTAAAGAGATATTTAGCTCTTTTTAAGTAATCAAGCTTATTTTCATACCATCCCTTCAAGATATTGTTACTTAAATACTTTTTAGGATAAATAAGCGGAATAAGATCATATAAAATAACACCCGTCTTAAATGATTCACTTCCATCTAAATAGCTAATGGTATTATCGCCTAACCCTTCAAATATACTCGTAATCAATAAAAAGTCAGGGTTTAATGAGCTTACAAAATCCTTGTATATTTTCTCTGAGATTATTCTATTATCATCATTTTCTGATAACAGATAAGATGTCGGTATTAAGGGATACCAGAACTTTACTGCGATACCATCAAGATTAAATATCCGTTGGAACTCTTGAAATGAATCATCAAAAGAGCCGTTAAAAAGTAAAATATACTCATGCCGGACCTTCGATTCAACCATAGCTTTAACTAAAGATAGCGTATAGCGTCCAATACCACGATTTCGACTCGCTGATTGCCATCCTTGCATATCTACAACAATACGCATAATTATTCCTTATCAGTATCTTTGTGAGTAATCTTTTGAGAACGAATTCTGGTACTGATAACTCTTGCTTTTTTTGAATATGAATTCGGTGTATGAATCACTGGCGCAGGTGCACTTTCATAAAAGAATCTGGCAACATGATTAGATAAACCCGTTTTAATTACCAATTCTCGCAGATAAGCTTTAATTTTTGGAAAACGGTTAAGTTCAAGCATAAAAAATCTAATCAATGCTTTTGGTGATTCTTTTTTATTAAAATATTTAATAAATTTATACAGCTTAATAGAATATACTTTTGCCCCCCTCAATGGCTTTGTCACTTTCCATGAGGTGCTTTGATGTATGAGTGATATATGATGACGTAATGCCCAGTTTTCATGATTATTTTCATCAATCTTCTTTTGCAGCCTCTTTTCGCTCTTTTTGAGTGATTTTATTTCCTTTGATAGCCTATTTATTTGGCTATTACGATCCTGAAGCTTGAGATCCTTTTTATATTCAGAAAAAAGAACGAATGAGTCAAAAACATTTGGTGGATTTGAAAAATGAATGGCCAAATCTTGATGTTCTTTTGCAAGATAAAACCTGTTTAGACCATCATCATATACAAAATCATAATTGCACGAAGTGATTAAAGGCTCCCAGTGCTGATGGTTTTTTTGTTGCGACATTGGGATCGTTGCTTCAATGACAATAATCCAAGGACGATTCTTATTCCAGTCACAGCCTTTAATAACGCTACTTTCAAATCCTTCAACATCAATCTTTAAGAAATGAACATCTTGATTATCAGGAATATACTCATCAAATATACAATTTAAAGTAGTGATATTAACTGTATCTTGTGCCGAAATATAACCTTTTCCCTCATGATCATGGCTTACATCATTGCTTAATGTCGACAGCCCAGTGTCACTGATGAAGTTCATTATCCCTTCACCTTGTTGATCAGAAATCGCAAGCTGCAAGTTTAGATCTTCAGCACGTTCGTTTACATAACGTGAATAGAATTCAGGATTAGGTTCAATGTTGATTCCTCTCCATCCGGAATCATAAAAGAACTTCGTAACAGAATCTTCTTCAGGCCAGGCAGCACCCACATCGACATAAAAACCTTTATCAATATGCCTCAAGGCTCTCCATAAAATTAAATCTTCGAAATTTTGAGCATAACTAATAAATTTCATTTTTCTTAATCTCTATGTCAGGGTCGATCCAGGCAACACCTGCAAATTGTTCTTTATGTGCATTAATTACATTAAAAACCAGCGCTAAATCACGCCACTCGTAATTATTAACCAGGTGTGTTTCTGAACTCACTAGCGCGGTCTGAACAGAGTAGCTGCCAACACCGATGTTCATACTGAATTTAAATTCGAAATCATAAATTTCGTCTTTTTTTACATCAAGTATTACCCGGTCTTTTAATAAAGTGTTAGTACCATAAATAACCTGGCCTAATCGGTCTTTAAAAGAGTAACCAACAACGAGTCGAGGGAGGTCTTGATTAACTTTAACACGAATTAACAGGGTTGCGTCTTCACCGACATTTAGATGTTCAGATAGCTCACCCTTTTTGTCATAGATTTCTGTTGCTATAACATTCGCTTCGCCAGTTCCCGATACAGTCTGTATTTTTCCGTCATCAGTTACCTTTTGCTGTATAGATCTTTTTTCTTTATCGGCAAGCAGCGCATTATAGTAATCCATTACTGCTTCTGGATTACCTTCAAACTCTTTACGCCCCTCATTTAGCAGGATAGCCCGATCACAGATACTTTGAATAGCCGCCTTATCATGTGAGACAATCAGTAAAGTGGTTCCCTGACGAGCATAATCTCTGATTCGGTCAAAGCTTTTATGTTGAAAATAGCTATCACCAACAGACAAAGCCTCATCTACAATCAATATATCTGGTCTTACTGCAGTAGCTACGCTAAAAGCTAATCGCATTTGCATACCACTTGAATAGACACGAACAGGTTGATCGATGTAATCACCTATCTCAGCAAAGCTTTCAATGTCAGGCATAAGCTGATGCAACTCTTGTACGGAATAGCCTAGCAATTGTCCTGACATGAAGACGTTTTGTCTACCTGTAAAATCAGGATGAAAACCCATTCCCAATTCCAGTAGTGCTGCAACTCTCCCCTTCAAATTGATTATTCCCTTTGAGGGAATTGTGGTACCTGTAATCATTTTTAGGAGCGTACTTTTACCAGCTCCATTGATGCCGATGATACCAACAGCTTCGCCCGGGTTAACGGTAAAACTAATATCATGAATAACCCACTTTAAGTCGTGTTTTTTTCCGACACCAGGTATAAACCATTCAGCAAGTCGCCCCCAACGGCTGGAGTATTTTTTGTAAGACTTACCTACATTACTGACAACAATTGAGCCCATTATAATTCATCCACCATTTCGCCGACGTTTTTACGAAATAATCGCATACCTAACCCCATGAGCAATATTCCAATAATTAAACTGGGGAGAAGTGAAGGCCAGTCTGGGCTTTTGCCTTGAACGAGGATGTTATGGCTGCCTTCAATAATTGCTGCCATCGGGTTTAACTTTACTAAATCCTGAAACTTTTCCGGTATAATATTGACTGGATAAACTATTGGAGTGAACCAAAACCAGAACTGCATGAAAATCGTTACTGTTTGGCCGACATCACGAAAGAAAACATTCAGAACACCAACAACCATTCCTAAACCGATGGCAAAAATAATTGCCACGGCCAAAACAGGAAATATTTCAAAGTAAACGACACCCGGGAAAGATCCCGATAAAACCAGAAAAACAGTAAACAAAAAGAAAATTATCCCGAAATTCACCAAAGCATTACATATTAATGTTACTGGAAGACATATTCTGGGAAAGTTTATTTTCTTAATGATATTCGCGTTATCTATGAAGACGTTTTGACTTCTCGAAACTATCTCGTTGAAAATACTCCATGTAAATGTACCTGCACATAAGTAAATGCTATATGCAAATGCATTGTCTACACCAGGGAGTTTAGCTCTCATAATTTGAGAAAAAATCAACGTATAGACAACAATCATTGATAGTGGATTTATAATGTTCCAGGCAGCACCTAGTAGAGAGTTTTGATACTTCGTTTGAAACTCACGCTTGATATTGCCGTAAATAAAACCTCTGTACTGTACTATGGATCTAAATAGTCCGGTCATACTGATCCCTCAGCTTTTATGGTTTCTTCAAGCTGTGTGACGATCGTTAAGATGAGAGCAGTATTGCTCTTTGATTCTACATTCAGCCTGAGTAGTGGCTCTGTATTAGATGTTCTGACATTCATCCTCCAATCAGAAAAAGATAAACTCAACCCATCCGTGTTATCTGTCATTAATGCCTGACCTGCATAGCGAGAATGGATGTCTTGTAAAATGCGCTTTGCATCAGCAACTTTGTAATTAATCTCACCACTACATGGAAACGCCTTCATTCTTTCCGAAACCAGCCCGGATAACGTTTCACCTTTCACCGCCAATAGTTCTGCTACCAGCAACCACGGTATCATGCCGCTGTCGCAGTAAGCGAAGTCACGAAAGTAGTGGTGCGCACTCATCTCGCCACCATAGACCGCATCTTCTTCACGCATGCGCTCTTTGATGAAGGCATGCCCGGTTTTGGACATTACCGGAATACCACCCGCTTTGGTCACGACATCAATTGTGTTCCAGGTCAGACGCGGATCGTGAATGATTTTTGCACCTGACTCTTTCTTAAGGAACGCTTCGGCTAACAGCCCAACAATGTAATAGCCTTCAATGAACTCTGCATTCTCATCAAACAGGAAACAGCGGTCAAAATCCCCGTCAAAGGCAATACCCATATCCGCCTGATGCTCATGTACCGCGTCGGAGGTGTCTTTACGACACTCAGGCAGCAGCGGATTCGGGATACCGTTCGGGAAATTGCCGTCTGCTTCATGATGTACTTTGATAAACGACACTGGCGCATTCGCCTGGTTAAAGCGTTTTTCAATTTCATCGATGATATGACCTGCAGCACCATTCCCTGAGTTAATGACAAGCTTCATCGGTTTAGTGAAGTTACTCAGGTCGATGTAGCCCATCAGATGATCGACATAGGCATCCAGCACAGAAATCTGCTTATAACTTCCCCGTTTGCCCTCTTCAACCGGAGCAAAGTCATTCGCTTCCGCCAGTCGCTGGACGTCGCGCAGACCGGTGTCACCGCTGACAGGACGTGCACCTTCGCGAACCAGTTTCATCCCGTTATAGTTCATCGGATTGTGGCTGGCAGTCACTTCAATGCCGCCATCAATGCCTAAATGAAAGGTAGCGAAGTAGATCTCTTCTGTTCCGCTCATACCTATATCGAGCACATCAGTGCCCGCATCGCGCAATCCATCGGCCAATGCCAGCTTTAATGACTCGCTGGTCAGTCGGACATCGCCACCCACCACAATCGTTTTTGGCCGGACAAATTCGCCATAGGCGCGGCCTATGCGGTAGGCAATATCTTCGTTCAGTTCCGTGCCTAGCTCACCGCGGATGTCATAAGCTTTAAAACAGGTCAGTGCTGCCATGATCTTGTCAGTCCTTACTTACTTGCAAACTGTTGTTTAATCAAAATGAGGTCGTCATCACCAAGATAAGAGCCCGACTGAATCTCCAGCAATTCCAGTGGAATCTTGCCTGGGTTTTCTAAGGTATGCGGGTGACCGATGGGAATAAAGGTTGACTGGTTTTCTGTCAGCAACAGGGTTTTATCCTGAATGGTGACCTGGGCTGTGCCTGACAGGATCACCCAGTGTTCGGTACGGTGATAGTGCATCTGCAACTCAAAGGCTTCACCCGGCTTAACTGTAATACGGTTCACGTTGAAGCGCCCCGTATTGACGACCAGATCGCAACGTCCCCACGGCCAGTAGGTTTCACGATGACGGCGATATTCGCTGCGGCACTCGCTTTTCAGGAATTCAACAACGCGCTTAACATCCTGAACCTGATCTTTGCGCGCGACCAGTACCGCATCCTTGGTGTTCACAATCACCAGATTTTCAACGCCAATAGCAGCAACCAGCTGATCTTCACTGTTGATGTAACAGTTTTTGGTATTGTGCAGGAAAGTATCGCCCTTCAGGGAGTTACCGTGTGCATCTTTATCATTCACTTCCCACAGCGCAGACCAGGAGCCCACATCGCTCCATCCGGCCGCCAGCGGGACTACCACTGCAGCGTCTGTCTGTTCCATGACGGCGTAATCGACTGACTCATCCGGACAGGCGATAAAATCATCTTTATTGATGCTGATGAAATCATTACCTTCTTTGACGTTAGCCATCGCACGACGGCAGGCTTCCAGAATATCCGGACGGAATTTCTCCAGTTCCTGCAGATAGCGTTTAGCCCGGAACATAAACATGCCGCTGTTCCAGTAATACTCACCGGATTCCAGATACTGCTCAGCAGTGCTCTGGTTCGGTTTTTCGACAAAGCGCTGAACCTGATAAGGGCCGTTTTCTGTGCCTGGCAGCGCTTCGCCACGCTGAATATAACCGTATCCGGTTTCCGGGCCGGTTGGCACGATGCCGAAAGTCACCAGCTTGCCCTCTTTGGCATAGGCGGTGGCCACTTTGATAGCCTGATGAAACGCTGCACGATCTTCGATCACGTGATCGGCGGCCAGCACCAGCAGAACGGGATCATCACCCTGCTCTACAGCATTTAATGCTGCCAGCGCTATAGCCGGAGCCGTGTTGCGCCCGACTGGCTCGAGAATAATGTTATGGGACAGCTTGTCAATTTGTCGTAACTGCTCAGCCACAAGGAAACGATGCTCCTCGTTGCAGATGACCATCGGTGCGCGTGCTTCGACGCCGCTCAGACGATTAACGGTCTCCTGCAGCATAGAGTGTTCACCATGCAGACAGATGAACTGTTTTGGGTAAAGTTCGCGGGAAAGGGGCCATAAGCGGCTGCCGGTTCCTCCGGCCATGATTACGGGAAGTAACATTCCACATCCTCTAACAAATTTAAACATGCTATGCATACACGCGGGTCAATTTTGACTCATTACGAGTAAATGGCCACGCTACCGCCCCTGGTTTGCAGCAACCAATGCGCTGTGTGTCGGGAATCTTCCCTTCACAGGTTAGCTTGTCGATGCGCTGATTATATTTTATTCAAACGCATACGGGCTCCGGGATAACTGCAAATACTACATTTTGTGCGGCAAAAATAATATGCCTAATCTTTCATTACCGCCTACAAAACTTAAGGGGAGCTAAACGTTATTCTGGTACTGCATTAAGAAAGGTCATCACAGGCAAAACAACATAATAGCGTATCGGCAATCATGCTTTGCGCCTCTGCTCAGAGTCGGTCTGCACGATAGTGTGATTAAATGCGACCAAAGTCAGACCAGGATAATTCCGTATTCAGTCATTAAACAGTCACAATCTGGCATTAAAGTCAGGATCGGAAGCCGGAATATACAATTCTGCTTAACGCAGGCAAAAAAAAACCCGGCCTAAGCCGGGTGTTTGCATATTTTTTCAACTACCGAAACCCATCCGGGTTCTTACTCTGCCAGTTCCACGTATCGCGCATCATCTCATCGATGCCGCGCGTCACGCGCCAGTCGAGCGTACGGTTCGCCAGTGATGCATCGGCCCAGAACGCAGGCAGGTCGCCGTCACGGCGTGGCTTGATTTCAAACGGAATCGCCTTGCCGGAAGCCTTCTCGAACGCTTTGATCATCTCCAGTACAGAGAAGCCTTTGCCGCCGCCCAGGTTGAAGGCTGTGTAACCTTCAACTTTGTTCAGATGGTCCAGCGCTTTCAGGTGGCCTTCCGCCAGGTCAACCACATGGATGTAGTCGCGCAGGCAGGTGCCATCTGGCGTATCGTAATCGCCGCCAAACACGCCCAGCTTTTCCAGACGGCCAATCGCGACCTGCGCGATATACGGCAACAGATTGTTTGGAATGCCCGTCGGGTCTTCACCGATTTCACCAGACTCGTGCGCGCCAACCGGGTTGAAGTAACGCAGGGCAATCGCCTTAAACTTCGGCTCTGCTTTGGCAAAGTCGCGCATCACGAATTCGGTCATCAGCTTTGAGGTGCCGTACGGACTGGTGGTGCCGCCAATTGGCGTAGTCTCAACGTAAGGAACTGGCGCATCTGCGCCATAAACGGTCGCTGATGAGCTGAAGATAAAGTTCCAGACGCCGGCATTACGCATCTCTTCCAGCAGCACCACGGTGCCCGCGACGTTGTTCTCGTAATACTCCAGCGGCATACGCGTTGACTCACCCACCGCTTTAAGCGCTGCAAAGTGAATGACGGCTGAAATGCTGTTGGCTGTGAACAGGTCACGCAGACAGGCGCGGTCACGGATATCGCCCTCAACGAAGGTCGCTTTTTTACCCGCCAGTTTCTCAACGCGGTTGATCGCTTCGCGTGAGGCATTGCAGAGGTTATCCAGAACCACAACATCATCACCGCGCTGCAACAGCGCCAGTACCGTATGGGAGCCGATATAGCCTGCTCCACCCGTTACTAAAATTGCCATGTGAGCTCCTTTCAATCAGCCGCGCAGAACGCGGTGATTTAATTACTTTTGTTTTGCGAGAATCGTCTGGATAGCTTCGCGGAAATCGCGACCCTGCGCGTTGTTGCGCAGTCCGTAAGAGACGAACGCCTGCATGTAACCGAGTTTACGACCGCAGTCGAAACTGTGACCGGTCAGCAGAGAGACATCAACCGTTTTGTGCTTGCTCAGGCTGGCGATCGCATCGGTCAGCTGGATACGGCCCCACGCGCCTGGCTCAGTGCGCTCCAGTTCTGCCCAGATATCAGCAGAAAGCACATAGCGGCCTACCGCAGCCAGGTCAGAACTCAGTCCGGCTGTATCTTCAGGCTTCTCAACGAAATCGGTAATGGTGCTGATGTCGCCTGGGTGATCGATCGGCTCTTCTGCGGTGATCACAGAGTACTCAGAGAGATCAGACGCTGGCATATGCTGCGCCAAAACCTGGCTGTGGCCGGTCTCTTCAAAACGGGCAACCATCGCTGCGAGGTTATAACGCATGTGGTCAGCGGTAGAGTCATCCAGCAGGACGTCCGGCAGCACGACAACGAACGGATTATCACCGATCATCGGACGGGCACAGAGAATGGAGTGACCCAGGCCCAGTGGCTGCGCCTGGCGCACGTTCATGATGGTTACGCCTGGCGGGCAGATAGACTGCACTTCGCTCAGCAGCTGACGCTTCACGCGCGCTTCAAGCAGCGCTTCCAGCTCATAGGTGGTGTCGAAGTGGTTTTCTACGGCATTTTTCGATGCATGCGTGACCAGCACAATCTCTTTAATACCTGCAGCAACACACTCGTCAATGATGTACTGGATCATCGGTTTGTCGACGACAGGCAGCATCTCTTTCGGAATGGCTTTAGTCGCAGGGAGCATATGCATACCGAGGCCCGCTACCGGGATTACTGCTTTAAGCTTGGTCATATTTATTCCGTTTAATAAAATGAAGATGTGGGTCGATTATGCAGGATCGGCCGGAAGAGCAAGTATAATCTTTATCTGAAAAGCGGACAGTAACTCTCTGTCATAACTTGGAAATTCGGCATTTTGCCCATTGCCAGCCGCGGCATAAACTGAACAAAGACAATCAGTAATCGAATATTGCCACTGTGATCCGGAGCACTATTCGTTACACGGCTGAGACCAGCCATAAATGAAAACGGGCGACCCTGAGGCCGCCCGTTGATATAACGCTTTGGAATCAGAGCCAGCCTTCAAACCACTCTGGCATCACAAACAGATTAAAGTGATTTACCAGCATCATCACGCCAACAAATACCACCGACACGGCGACCCACTGCCGGGCATACGGGATAAACCGAATGCCAATCACCGGCTTGATGAAGAACGGATGCGCCAGTGCAGAGATCAGGATCTGCGAGATGGAGAGCGTCAGTGCGACGTAAAGCACGTTTGGCCAGATAAAGGTGGTTGCCAGCACCGCCAGAACCACAATGCTCGCCACGATGTTCCAGTAGAACTCCACGTTGGTGCGTCCGTTGGCCTGTGAAATCGCCCCGGTAAGACCGCCCATCGGCCGCAGCATACCAAACAGCAACATCAGCGGGATCAGGTGATAAACCTGCTCATGCGATGCACCATAAAGCACACGCACAATAACCGGCGAGAAGATACCAATAGCCAGATACATGGCACTGCTGAACAGCATGATCCCCAGCGTGCCCTTCAGGAACAGCTTTTTCAGCTGCTCGGCATCGTGCTGCTTCTCAGCAAAGCGCGGCAGTGCCAGACGGTTAATCACCGGCGTGACCAGCTTCAGCGGTTGCAGCACCAGCTCTTTCGCCAGTGAGTAGACGCCCAGCATTTCTGCGCCCATGACTTTACCGACCACCAGCGCATCGGCCTGGGTACGCAGCTGGTTAATGGTCTGCGAACCGAGTTGATAGCTGCCGTAACGAATCGCGCCGAAGAAAGTCGCTTTGTCGAACTCCCAGGTTGGCCGCCACGACTTCTCACCCAGCGCAATCATGCAAAGGATGCGGGTAAAGGCGTTGATGAACAGACCCAGAATCGCCGCGGCCACCGTCAGTGAGGTGAACTCCAGCATCGCCACTACACAGAGGAAGGCAAACAGCTTGGTGCCCATCTCAATCTTCGCCAGCGAGACCATCCGCTTGGTTTTGATGTAGTGCGCCTGATACTGCGACAGATGACCCAGCACCAGGAAGTTCAGGCTGGTCAGCATGATCAGCCCGGTCAGCTCTGGCAGGTGATAGAACCAGGAAACCGGGAAGGCGATCAGCAACATGATCAAGCCGGTACACAGGCTGAGCGAGACGTTTACCCAGTAGATGGTGCTCTGCTCACGACGGGTAATGTTCTGGCGATGCACCAGATAACTGCTCATCCCCATATCCTGCAGCACACCCGCCACCGCCAGGATGGCGTTGATGATGGCTAACAGCCCCAGCTCGTGGGTTTCCAGTTTGCGGGCGAGAAAGCTCAGCTGTGCAACCTGCAGCACTGCAGAGAAGCAGGTGCTGCCGAACAGCCAAATCGCCTGTGACTTAAATCCACTCACACCAGTCGCTCCAGAATCTGTGCCAGTTCGCCATAGGCGATATGCTGATTAAATTCAGTCTCAACTTTGTGACGTGCGGCTGCGACGACCGGCGCCACATCCACTTCACCCTGAGACAACTTCAGCAGCGTTTCCGCCAGCGCCTCGGGGTCGTCCTCTTCCACCAGCCAGCCAGAAACATTGTTCTCAATCAGCTCCGGAATACCGCTGTGGAAGGTAGAGACTACCGGCAGGCCGACCGCCATCGCCTCCATCAGGGCAACCGGGATCCCTTCCATATCGCCATCTGCGGCGGTTTTGGACGGCAGCAGGAAGATGTCAGCCTCGCTCAGCGCACGACGGATCTCCTCCTGCGGCTTAAAGCCCGGCATGCTGACACAATCTTCCATTCCCTCGCGGGCGATGAAATCACGCATCATCTCATCCTGATCGCCGTTGCCAATGATGGTGTACTGAAACTGACCGCCACGCTGTTTCAGGATGGCGCTGGCTTTCACCGCCACATCCAGGCCTTTTTTCTCAGTCAGACGCGCCACCGAAACGATACGCAGCGGCGTATGGAACGCCTGGCGCGGCTGGAAGTTAAACTTCTCCGGCTCAATGCCCATACGCGTCACGTGAATTTTCTCCGGCGGGCAGCCCATCTCAATCAGCTTGTTCTCCCACAGATGGCTGATAGGGAGCATCAGCTCACTCTGGCGGAACAGATTCACGTAGTCGAGTTTATGCTCTTCCAGAATGTGACGGCGGGAAATATCCGCGCCATGAAACACGGTCGCCTGTTTACCCTTAAGCACGCCCAGTTCACGCAGCTTGTTTGCCAGTGCACCGGCATAGCCGAAATGCACCAGAAACACATCTGCAGTAAAGGTCTGCTTAGCATTCGCCACAATCGACGGCAGCAGCAGTTTGCTGGACTGCGCGCCATAACGGCGAACATTCAGCGAACGCAGCAGCGACGGTTTCGTCACTTTTGGCAGCACCAGTTTGATACGCTGGTTGAGCTTATCGACAATTGAGATCTTCTCTTCCGGCAGCAGATAGTGGGTCTTCGCCGCCAGACCATACTCATCAAACGCCGCATGCCGGTTCACTAAATCGCCGGGAAAGACTGAAATAATCTCCACCTCGTAACCGGCATCAATAAAATGGGTCACCTGATTTAGTACGAATGTCTCAGAGGCAACCGGGAAACGCATGGTGAAAAAAGTCAGTTTCATCACATTACCCTAATACTTTGAGAATCTCTTCAGTGATCCGGTTGCCAATTTCCCTTTCATTCGCAACGGCCGTGTCGACCTTAAGCTTAATGTTGTCGTAATCGGCAAGAACGGTTTTCACCTTGTCGATCAGCGAGCCGTCCATCAGGCTTTTCACATCGGTTGCCATCTGCGGCAGACCAAGCTGGTTCATCACACCCATCGACTTGTGCTCATAGTTGATCGCCACAGCCGGGGTGCCAAAGTTCATTGAGATAATCGCTGAGTGCAGGCGGGTACCGATGGTCAGATGGCAGTGACTCAGCAGGATGCCCAGTTCCAGGTCGTTAAACTCGTCCATGATGACATGGTAATGTTCTGGCTGCGCCACGTGGTCACGCAGCGTCAGCGCCACCATGCGGTCATCTTTGGCATAGCTGTCGATGCCGGTACAGGTGGAGAACGCGACGACCTGATAGCCTTCAGCAATCATCGCATTGATTACCCGGCCAAAGGCTGCTTCATACTCTTTCTGCGTCACGCCCAGACGTTTATCAAATGGCGCCAGTTCGCGCACGGTGATCGCGATCGTTTTACGGCCATCGATAATGCCCTGCCAGTAGCGCAGGTTGTGGCTCGGGTTCTCCACTTCACGCGCACGCACCAGGAATGCAGTATCCACGCCAGAGGCAACTTTAGAGCTGGTGACGCCATCGCGCTTCATCAGGTCAAGGCTGACCGACTCACGCAGTACCAGGCTGTCGACCCGATCAAAGACAAAGTTCGCCAGCGCATTGACGCGCGGGTTCTGGAAAGGTCCCACTGAGTGGCCAATCAGGTAGATCGGCTTTTTCGCCATCAGCGCACAGAGCGCATGGTCAAACTGGGTCACGCCATAGAGATCGACGAAGAAGGATCCGCCAACCTGAATAATCGCATCATATTTTGCCAGGCTTTCGGTAAAGGCCTTAAGGTGCGGCGGCACAGCGAACGACTTAAAGATCCCGCCTTTGCCCAGGTGCGCCATCATGATATCGGGCATCAGACGGTTCGCCACTTTACGCTTAAACGAACCGACCAGACCTTTACCTGATTTGCTGTTGTGCAGATACAGCGCATCCTGCTGAATATCCTGCTGGAGCAGATAACCGGAGCTGGTTGGATAACGGCTGATAACATCAATGTCTAAATCACTGCGTGCAGACTTCATCGAATCGATCAGTCCACGAAGAATCGCGCCATCCCCGCGATTCCCACACGTATGGTTACCCACCAATAAAATTTTCATAACAACTCCGAATGAATTTTTTTAATTCTGTAAGCCGCCCAGATCCGAAATGGGCAAAATGAACTCTGTTTAAAGTAATGCTTTACGGGATAACGCACCCAAAGGTACTGCTCCTGTTAAACCGGCCGCCTCCATTGTGGCGGCCCTGAAACAAGGGGTTAAGACTTAATCGCGAAGTATGGCAGCGCAACCTGTTTACCGTTGATCACCACGGAAACAAAGCCTTCCGGCTTACTGGTATCGACCTGATCGGCGGAGAGCGGACGGGAAGCCATCAGCAGATCGCCCTGCTCGTTGGCACCCACACCCGCTTTGCCGTTATGCAGGCTGAAACGCTGTGGCGCGCGTTTGGCCGCGTCGCCTGATGGCGGATTGCCCTTCTCCATCTTCGCGTTGACCCGCGCACAGCGGCCGGTCACAAAACGATCTTTACCCGTGGTTTTCACCAGCACGGCCGCCGACGGCGTCCAGCCCGCCAGTTTGACGAAGATACGGACATCGGTGTCATGCTCTGCCACATAGCGCACATCCACAATCGGGCTGCTGCCTTCGGCCGACCAGCTCGCTTCCGACAGATCTTTCTTACGCTGCACGTGGATCACTGCGCGACCGCCGGTGGTCTTGTCACCCATCAGGTTCATCAGCGGCTTATCGCCACTGCCATTACTGAACTGCGACTGACCAAAAATTTCGATCTCCCACGAATCACCCACCGTCGGTGAATAGAGGCTGCCGAGGTCAAACCAGGTCTCCTGGTTCGTATTGTTCTCTAAGCGCCAGCGCGAGGTGATGTAGTTGTATTTCAGGCTGCCATCCAGCGCGACGCCATAAGACTCGACGCGGGTCGATCCCATCTCCCAGATGCTGAGCAAACGATCGCCCTGCATGGAGTTGTCGATCCAGCTGCCCGACTGCAGGCTGGTCTGACGCATATTCAGACGGGTGTTATGCGCGATCAGCGGATTCTTACAATCCTCCAGGCTCAGCGCATCAACGATCCACTGACCGTTAGAGAGATCGCCCGGATTATCACAGTGTTCAATCCAGCCATTATGGATAATCGACTGGCCGCAGCGCGGCAGGTTAAGCACTTTGCCGCCACGGCAGTACTGCGCATTGAAGTTGGATAACTCAATCGCGGTACTGTGGTCCCATTTGCCCTGCTTCTGCCCGGACCAGCCCGATTTGATCACATCGCCACTGCAACGCGAGGCGTACCACTGGTCGATTTTACAATCCAGAGTGTCCTGCAGGCTGATGGCCGTGCCGCCGACAGCGTTAAAGCGCAGGCAGGCACCCCGAAAATATTGTCCGCCAGGACAGGTATTATGGAAAAATCCCTGCTGGTTTGGACGCTTATCACTGTTGCCGTTGAAATTCAGGTTGGATAGCTCCACACGACGGGCATTCATCTGGAAGACGAAGTCAGACTTACCATCGGAGACGATCGTAGTCGCCGGGAAGTAACCGAAGTTCACCATCGCACCGGACATACGGAAGAAGTTGAGATACTTGTCACCCAGGTTACAGGCGGAAACCATGAAGGTTCCGGCCGGAAACTGAACGCAAATCTGCTGGTTAGCCTGCTGCGACCAGTTGAACATCGCCATAATGGCGGGCGCTGTATCGGTCTGACCATCGGCAATCGCACCGAAATCAAACAGCGTCAGGCGGTTAAAATCATCGACTACGCGACGCCAGGAGAAGCCCTCACCGGCGAAATTTACGCCGCCATCATTCGCAGCGGTCTGGAAGCTGCCGACAAATTCGCCGCCGCCCACTTCCCGTCCTTCATGCCAGCTTTTGAGCTTAACCTTGGCCCCTTCAAACAGCGGGCGGGTTTTGCGTAACTCCGCCACGGACGGGATCTCACCAATCAGCTGATAACCCGCCGGCTGTGCCAGACGCTGACTGAAATCGGCGGCGCCCGGACGGCTGACATCGGCGATGTTAAACAGCGCCTGACCGTCATTGTCCTCGACCGTCATCGAATGCGAAGGATCGGCAATCAGTGCAGCGTTGTCCTGAATAAACTGGGCAAAGTTGCCTTTGTTCAGCGTGATAGGCTGAGCAATCTCAGACACTTTACCGCTGGCATCACGCAGGAAGACCGGGATCTGGTTACCCGGTTTGCTGGCATCGACACCCGCTTTACCAATCCAGAGTTTGCCCTCAAAGCCCTGCCAGAACTGCGGTGGCATGGCGTAGACATTCTCTGGCGTCAGGATAGGCACATCGCCCTTAGGGATAGCCGCCGCATCAACCGGCTTCAGGGCAATACCATTACTTTTTGCAGCGTAGCTGGAAAAGGTGCTCACGGAGAGAGCCCCCACCAGAGCGGAGGCGGCGGTCTGTAAAACTTCTCTTCTTTTCATGCATCAATTCCCGTAGTCAATAAGGCCACTGGTTGGCCATGGCGGTGTCCCTGAGGCACGTCGCAAGTGAGCTTTTCCAGCTCCGGTTAAACCAATGACAGCCAGCTTTGCTTAATCTGGTTACCGTCGAATTTCAGCGCGGTTTGTCGGGTTTTTTCGCTCATGGCATAGAACAGCGCGTCATCAGTGGCAAGCTGCTCCATTCGGGCCAGAAACGTGGCTTTGTCATTCATTGGGACCAGGAACCCATCTTCACCGTGGTTGATGATCTCCTGTGGCCCGGTCGGGCAGTCATACGCCACCACCGGCAGTGACCAGGATTTCGCTTCCAGCAGCACCAGTGGCAAACCCTCATAGCGCGACGTCATCAGCGCCATGTCGCTGTCGCGATAGTAGTCATTGATATTGCTGACCTTACCGACAAACTTCACGCTGTCGGTAATGCCCAGTACGGCCGCCTGGTCATGCAACTGCTGACGCAGTTCGCCATCACCGGCAATCACCAGCGTCCAGTCAGCATGCGTACGGGTGAAGTCGCGCCAGATATCCAGCAGCAGATCAAAGCCCTTCTGGTTATCCAGACGGCCCACCGCCAGCGCCTGACGATGACGGGTCTGACGCTGATAACCTTTGTATACCACCGGGTTGGGGATTGGCTTGCTGGGAATGCGCCAGCGGCTGAACACCTGATGATCTTTTTCGGTCAGAACAATCACGCGATCGTAGTAGCGCAGCAGCAGAAACTTGAGGAACTTGATCGGTTTACTGAAGGAGTTAATGGCGATATGTTCGCAGGCGTAGGCTTTACCCCGCTTCTTCTTCATGGCCAGCAGATTCCAGAAGGCGAACATCACGCTCAGGCGACCCATGCTGATCAGGAAAACGGTATCGAAACCCTCTTCGTTGATGCGGGCTACCGCGCTTTTAATCGGATTGCTCTGCCCTTCGAAGCTGACGATCTCTCTGACATGCTCAAACGGATAAAAGGTTTTACCGCTGCCTTCCAGCGAGTAGATGGTGACGTCATGCGTTTCGCCAAGACACTCTGACATAAAGTTACAGATGTTCTCGGTGCCCGCATACGAATAAGCATCTTTGATCACCAGGACAATTTTTTTCATGAAACGCTATCCACCTCAAATTTTAAAGACAATCCTGCTGACCGGCTTAACGATGCTTAAGGGTAAACAGCACACCATTCACCATATACCAGGCGTAATAGTAATAGATTTTTAAAGGATTGTTTTTATAGATAATTCTTAATAATTCAAGGTGCCACTGAGCGGCTTTGTTCTTATTGCGCGAAAGGGAATCGCCTAATTCGTAATAGTTGACCAGAATCGTCTGAATTACGCGTGCCTGCTTGTAGCGGGTGAATAATTCATACAAAAACAGGAAATCTTCATGGCCTTTGCGCTGGAAGAAAAGTCCCTGCGGGGGACGGCGGAAACAGACGGAAGAAAAACAGACGCGATACTGCTTCTTCACAAAGTTTTCCTGCTGCAGGTACGGTTTGCTGTAGGTAATGTCGTGCTCGGCCTTGCGGGTTTTATAGTGATATTCGGTAATCACAAAATCATCACCGGCCGCGATGGCCGCAACCTGCTGGCTCAGCTTATCGGCATGCCACTCATCGTCGCTGTCGAGAAAAGCGATAATCTCTTCAGTCGCCGCGCGCAGTCCGACGTTGCGGGTCTCTGCTGCGCCCATGTTGACCGCGTTATCCAGAATGGTAATGCGCGGATCCTGACAATGCTCGCGCACAAATTCCAGCGAGTCATCAGTGGACTTATCGTTGACCAGATAGAGGTGCCAGTCGGTATAGTGCTGATTGATAACCGATTGCACAGCGCGTAATACCGTCTGACGTGCATTATACATAGGCATGACAATGCCAACGGTTCCAACAGAAGTATTCATCTTCAACCCTGAATTAAACGAAAAGAGAGGTGCTCCTGGTGTCAGGAGCAGAACGAGGCGCGGCGCGCGTCAGGAGAGTGCTTTCTCACCGCCGAAACGTGCTTTGACCTTGTCTTTAACCCGGTTCATAAAATAAGCACGGTTGTCTTTGTTAGTGAGGAAGAAGTAGCGCGCAAAGCTCAGGCTCGCCATCAGCGACTTGCCATCCATTTTGTAGCGCAGCGGCAGCTTAAAGGCTTTGTAGGTGTGGATATCACGCGGGGTAAGATGCGGCTTCATGCTATCGAGCCAGAACATCGAGTAGTTCACCGATTCGCCTTTATGTTTTGAGCCAAACTTAGTGACCAGATGGTAGTTCGCCAGCGGTGCGGCGATCATCACAAAGTCATAGCCCATGCGGTCGGCACGAATGCAGAAATCATAATCCTGATGACGAATGTAGCGGGTATCGAACTGAATTTTCGCCGCGTCTTCGCGCTTCAGCACGATGGTGCTGGTCTGGATAAAGCCGTAACAGCCGAACAGATACTCCGCGACGGTTTCATTTTTTCCCGGCGGCTGCATCGGCATCACTTTCAGGAAGGTGCCATCCTGATAGATATTCACCTGGCTGAAAATGACGAAATTCTTTTTGCCCTGCGCGTCCAGCTGCGCAATTTTTTCGCTCGCCTGCTGCAGCTTGTCCGCAGCCCACTCATCATCGGCGTCAAGGAAGCTGACATAGTCGCCGGTCGCCAGCTCAATGCCTTTATTACGCGCACCGGCCCCGTTGAGCTTAACCTCAGAGAGCACCAGATTAATGTCGAGATCCTGGTAGCGGTCGCTGCGAACCACCTCCGCCAGCGCGGCAGCATCCGCAGATTTATCATCCACGATGATGACTTCGAAATTGCGATACGTTTGTGCTTTAACGCAATCCAGCGTCGTGACAATCGATTCTGACGCGTTATAAGCCGGAATTACGATGGAGAAACGAATGTCCTTCATGGCCAGCACCTCATTAAAATAGTTCAAAAATAATCCGTTCAATCGACACGAGTCGACAAAAAACCGGTGTGCCTACCGTCGTTCGCCCCTGTGTGAATCTCTTCACGCAGGGGCGGACGAGGGGTTAATTAGTGGACCAGCCAAAACTCACGCGCCACTTCATAGCCGGTAACCGCCTGCTTGGTCGAAATGGTGTTGTAGTAAAGGTAATAGAGCAGGAAGAAGACCAGCATGGCGTAAAGCGCGGGCTTCCACGATCGTCTGGCCTGGTAAATCAGCGAAGTCAGGATGATCGGCTCGACCTGTTGCAGATAGTTGGACAGACGCGAACCTGACGGGAAGTTGTACAGGAAGATCCTGATCGCACCGCCGATAGCAAAGCTCAGAATCAGCAGGTAGTTAAGGCGATACTGGGCGTAGTTTTCGCGCTTCAGCTCGTCGGTCAGCATGAAGTAGAAGAAGACGAACACCAGCATGATGTTTTTCAGGTTCGATACGGCCAGGATGCTGCCACCCATCGCATAGGACGGGTCATTGTTATAGCCCGATGCCCTTTCCCCCAGCGATCCCAGATGACCGGCAATCAGGGCAATGAAGCTCGATCCGCCCACCACAGAAAGCGGCAGACTGGCAACAATGATAATGACCGGCCACCAGCGCCAGTCACGAATAAACAGGAACGGCACCAGGGTCACTACCATGACGCCGGTGTTGTGGCTCGTGAATGACAGAATAAAAAAGGTAAACGCCCACCAGTAGCGCTTGAGATAGATCGACCACAGGACGCCCAGAAACAGGGCCGAACTGAGACCAAAGCGAATCTGGTTAATGTCTTTGTTGATAAAGATGTGAGCCGAATAGAGCACCAGCGCCAGCACCGGATAGGGTGACATCTTCCTGAAAAACCAGGTATTGATGGAAACGGCCGTGGCACAGAAAACAAACAGGAAAATGCTGGCATTGTGCGAAACCAGACTGGTGAGCCAGGCCATCGCAAAAATCAGCGGTTCGTAACGGAAAAACGCAACGGTTTTAAGGAAGCCGTTAATTTCAATGCGTCTTACAAAGTCCTCAAAGAAGCTCCGGTACTGAAAATCATCCATGCCGGTGCCGAGACCGCGTATTCCCCCGAAGATAATCAGCAAAACGGCAGCAAAACAGAGCAGCCAGGTCAAAATATAATTTGTGCGTTCGTCTTTTTTCAGCGCTATTTCAAACAGCGAAAGCAGCAGCAAAAAGCCTGATACATACCAATAGGGAGCCATGGTGTGATTCCTTAATTCCACAAGTTCTCATGCCAGCAATATTACGCTTCGCCTTACCGGCTGGCTTTTCAGCGAGCCTGACAGCGGCTATGCGCGCGGGCGTTACCATGCTGGTCATGAATTCTGTTGAGTGACGCTCGCCATGCGATTTATAGAGGTATCGCTTTTGTGGGTTTGGACAGAATAACCTGTGTAAATTGATGCGTGTCGTCATTCAAAGGGACGATAAAAAGGGGCGGTCAGACCGCCCCCTCGTTGTTGCTCAATGATCAGCTTTTGTTGGTCTTACCGTAGTCATAGGCGTAGTAGTCATAGCCATAACCGTAGGCATTGGCGGCTTTGCGCACCACGGCGTTGAGGATCACACCTTTAATCTCAATCCCGTTCTGGGCAAAGCGTTTGAAGCTGACGTCCACTTCTTTGGTGGTGTTGGCTTCGAAACGCGCCACCATCAGTGAGGTGCCGGCCAGCTTGCCGATAATTGACGCATCGGTGACGGCCAGGATTGGCGGCGTATCGATTAACACCAGGTCGTAATTCTTACTCGCCCAATCCAGCAGCTCACCCATGCGGCGATGCATCAGCAGCTCAGACGGGTTCGGCGGAACCTGCCCACGTGGCAGGAAATCGAAACCGTACACGCCCTGCTGAATCAGCGCCGGGCTGAATTCGGTTTTACCGGACAGCACGTTTGACAGGCCAGATTTGTTATCCGCGCCCAGCAGTTCGTGGGTATAACCACGACGCATGTCACCATCAATGAACAGGACACGCTGGCCTGCTTTGGCAATCAGTGTGGCCAGGTTGGCACAGATAAAGGTTTTACCAATACCCGGGCTGGCACCGGTAATCATCAGGATGTTGTTTTTGGCTTCCATCATGGCGAAGTGCAGGCTGGTACGCAGGCTACGAATCGCTTCGATGGAGAGGTCAGTCGGATTACCCAGCGCCAGCAGCGTTTCGTGCGGATCGGTTTTCACCTTGCTGCCACGACGCGCCAGTGCTTCGGTATCTTTCTTACGCTGCCAGTCAGACAGTGGAACGCTGGCATAGACATTCATGCCCAGCTCTTCCAGCTGATCCGGGTTCTCGATGCCGTGATGCAGCAGTGCTTTCAGCATAATCAGACCCACTGACACGAACAGACCCAGAATCAGGCTGGCAGCAATGATCAGCAGCTTCTTCGGTGCAACCGGCGCGTTAGCCGTCTGTGCATTGTCGATGATGCGGACATCACCTACGGTACTGGCTTTACTGATGCCCAGCTCCTGCTGACGATTCAGCAGCTGCATGTAGATCTCCTGACCAGACTGAACGTCACGGGTCAGACGCAGGATTTCCTGCTGAGTCTGTGGCATACCAGAAATTTTCTTGTTTAGCTGAGCCTGCTCACCTTCCAGCGTTTTGCGTTTTTCCAGCAGTGCGCGGTAAGTCGGGTGATCTTTGGTAAACAGCTGAGAAACTTCTGCTTCACGGAAGGTCAGTTCGTTCAGCTGACTCTGCACGCTGACAGAAGAGTCCAGGGCAGATTTCGCTTCCAGTGACAGGTCAACAGATTCGTTCTGACGACGGAAGGTGTTCAGCTTGTTCTCGGCTTCATCAAGCTTGCTGCGCACGGCAGGCAGCTGTGTGCGTAAGAACTCCAGGCTTTTCTCGGCCTGCTCTGACTTGCGTTCAACGTTCTGTAACAGATAGTTGTTCACAATCTGGTTCAGCACTTTGCTGATCTGCTCCGGATCTTCACCCAGATACTCCAGACCCAGCACGCCGGTATCTTTACCTTTGTCTGCCACGGTCAGGTTAGAGAGCACAGAACGGATCGCCTGCAGGTCATTCAGCTTGGTCACGGTGAAGCTGGTGCCTTCATCGGCGTGAATCTCGCTCACCAGCATGCTGATATCACCGTGTGACTCCAGCTGGCCGACTTTACCTTTGAACAGCTCATCGCCATCTTTAGAGACGGTGTAGCTATCCGGACCGTTCACTTCCAGTTCAACGTTACGTTTGTCGATAGTGCGTGGGATTTCCAGACGCGAAATCGCGATGCTGGCTGGTTTGTTGCCCATCAGGCGCGACAGGCCCTTGCCGATGACCGGGAAGTAGTTCTGCTCAACCACGGTATCCAGGCCCAGATCGTCAACGGTTTTGCCAATGACCATACGGGATTCCAGAATCTCGATTTCCGTATCAGAGGCAGGCGTCGGCGGCAGAATGCTGTCAATTTCGTTCAGAACGGTGCTGGCATTCTTCTGCTCAACCTGAACTAATGCATCAGCGCTATAAATCGGTGTCGCAAACAGTGTGTAGAGTGTTCCCGCCAGCATGAAAAAAGCAGTAACGGCAACAATGATCCAGCGATGGTCAATCAGCTGTCCCACAAGATGCGCCAGATCCCATCCATTCGACTCCTCTCCCGGCGCGGTTCTGACCTTATTTTTTATATTCATGGATAATCCCAACTATCGGCTTAATACGTTGACCCATTTCTGGGTAGCGTTTTCCAGTAATCCGTAAATCTCTTCAAAGGCCTCACGGCTTTTTCGGTACGGATCCGCAATTTCTTTTTGATTGAGCCAGTGCCCAAGCAACATGGTTTTGCCACGTGCGGCGGGGTCGATGCGATTCACCTGTTCAATATGTCGCTTCTCCATGACCAGAATCAGGTCAGTGTTGCGGCACATTTCGGCCGTCAACTGCTGTGCCTGATGGCCTTCCAGTGACAAACCCTGCGCTTCAGCAACGGAGGATGCCATTTTGTCGGCCGGGTGGCCGACAAGGGCCCCCAGGCCGGCAGAACGAACATCTAAATCGGGCAGCGCACGCTTAAACAGGCGCTCTCCGGTCGGAGAGCGGCAGATGTTGCCAACGCAAACGACTAACACGGACGTAATCATGGTCAGACCTTAGTTCGACCAGTTGCGGATACGCAGTGCGCTCTCGCTCACATCGTTGATACCCGCAATGGTTGGCAGTAATTGCGAGATCACACGGTTCCAGCGCGTCAGCGGCGTTGAGGTGACATACACGATGTCATATGGCTGAAGCTGGAATTCGGTTCCCATCACCATGGATGCCGCATCTTTGGTGTTCAACTGATAGATGTTGGCAATCTTATTGCGATCGGTGCCGCGCAGGGGACGGATAACGAAGACGCCGGTGGCGTCAGAGGTGGTTTGGTCCATCCCGGCCGCGTTGCCCAGTGCTTCCGCCAGCGTCATGCCGCTACGGTCCATTTTCAGGGTCGCCTGCTGCTTCACTTCACCCATCACGAAGATTTTCAGATCATCGTTACGCGGAACGTAAAGGATATCGCCCGGATAGAGGAGGTGGTTCTGGCTCAGGTCGCCATTCTGCATCAGTGCCTGCAGAGAGACGCGCTGTTCACGACCGTTGTGCGTCAGCACGACGTTACGCCAGTCAGCATCAGCGGCCAGGCCGCCAGCGGCGTTAATCGCGTCCAGAATCGTCAATGGCACGTTAGTGATTGCCTGCTGACCTGATGTCGTCACCGAACCGGTGACATAAGTTTTCTGCGATTTGAACGAGGCGATGCTCACATCAACCTGTGGGCTTTCAATGTACTGTGCCAGTCGGCGTGCCACTTCGTTACGCACTTCGCCAACAGTACGGCCCGCTACACGCACACGGCCAATATAGGGATAGAAAATAGTGCCGTCAGAATGCACCCAGTTGCCGGTGTCGCTGGCGCTACGGTACTGACCCGCAGGCGTCGTCAGTTCAGGGTGATCCCAGACCGTCACGGTGAGGACATCGCCCACACCGATACGGTATTCGTAGTTCTGAATTTCGTTCTGCAGTGAAGGGTTCGCCTGAGCCACCAGAGGCTTAGGACGCATTTTCTCAACCAGTGAAGGCGTTAACGGGAAGACGTTGACATATTTATCGATGTCAAAGTTGCTATCCTGTTGCTCAATAACATCTTTTCCTGATGTAGAAAGACGAGAACCGGGTTCGACTGTACACCCGACAAGGAATGTGGCGGATACCAGCAAAGGTATCAATTTCATTTTGATTGTAATCATTTAGATCTTCGCTATCAGTTATTTATTGATAGAGGCGAAACCGCCGCTGTGTAAGCGTCCAACAAAAAGTAAATCCTGGCTGACTTAAGCCTTAAGCTCTGAACCTGTCGTTCATTATCCTTGCTCCACTTGTTATAAGTAGTGGCCATCAACCAGGGTGTACCCGAAACGCCTTGCATCATAGCGGACTATAGATGCACTGCGATATCCCTGATGATGGCCGCTATTAACGACACGCCTGACAACGGCACAACACCCCGGAGCGCGCGTGAGCACGCTCATTCCGACTCACGATTAATAGGCACCGTCGCGTTTCAACACCACGCCCACTGTTTTAAACAGAATCGCGATGTCATTCCACAGTGACCAGTTTTTCACGTACCACGAGTCGAAATAGACGCGGGTTTCATAGTCAACATCATTACGACCGCTGACCTGCCACAATCCCGTCATGCCCGGTTTAGCCATCAGGTAATAATCAACATCACCAGCATAACGACAGAGTTCATCTTCAATGACCGGACGAGGCCCGACCAGACTCATATCACCGCGCACCACGTTCCAGAGTTGAGGTAACTCATCGAGGCTTGTTTTACGGATGAAGTGGCCCACTTTAGTAATACGTGGATCATTTTTGAGTTTGAAATCTTTATCCCATTCCGCACGCGCAATCGGATCGGTACGAAGCACTTCTTCCAGCACTTCTTTTGAATTAATCACCATCGAACGGAATTTCAGACATTTGAATTTACGGCCATTCATGCCGACACGTTCATGACCATAAATCGGTGGCCCGCCATCACGGCCAACCAGGAAGCCCAGCACCAGCAGCGCCGGCATCAGCATCAGAATAATCGACAGTGCACCGACAATATCAAAGGCTCGCTTCAGGAAGCGCGAGGTGCGCTTCGCCAGGTTATTCTGAACCCGCAGGATCATCACTTCGTGGCTGAAGATATAGGCCATATCGGTACCGTAAAGCGGTACACCGCGCAGCGTCGGGATGACAGAGACTGAACGGCAGTTATGCATCGCCAGCGATTTCAGCCACACATCACGATACTGGCTCTGCTCATATTCTACTGCCACGATAAACTGGGTTTCGCTGTTAGTCAGGCTCCAGAGCGCCTGCTCGTCGCGCAGAACCGGAACACCATTCATGATCTCCTGCGGACAGGTTCCGTCAACGTCATAGAAGGCGATGACGTCAAAACCCATAACCTCTTCGCTTTGCAGCGCCTGCCAGGCTTCGTGCGCATTTTTGCTGCTGCCGATAATAATGGTCTGTTTTTTCCACAAGCCATTTTTATTCAGCAGACGTTTAGCCAGCGCGCGACAGGTCGGAATTAAAATCAGCGCCAGTACCCAGGTCAGTAACCAGACGAAACGCGACATCTGCCACTGCGACAGTGCGGTAATCGACAGGTCGATAACAGAAAATATAAGAATGGTACGAAAAACTTCTTTTAATTCGAACCAGAAAGGTTTGCGGTATGTGTAGTGACGCAGCCTTACCCAGAACCAGCCAATACAAATTACCGACAGACAAATGTGTGTGGCAATTTTTAAATTCATTTCTTTTTCAGAAATATCTGCCAGCGGCGAACCTGACTGAACATTAATTAGCATCATCGCCACAAATAACGCTGCGTTGAAACAAATTAAATCTGAACATGCCAGCATTAATTTGGTGATAAGACTTTTAAACGTAAATTCTGTATCGCGCATATTTAACTCTTTATTTTATTTCCTTAAACCCGCAACGGCTATCGCCCGTTTAATCGTTAAGCGATGAAACCTTTCCAGACTGAGCCGTTTCTAAGGGGAGCTCCTGCGGCGTTTACGCCAGTGATCTTAACCATGACACCAATAATATTGTAATGAATACCAACAGATTACTCTGACTTTAATCACCGCCAGCATTGCTCATTTTATCAACGAAAAACGCGATTCAGGCACGCTACCGCCCTTGGCTGTCGCTGCCAATATCGCTGTCATCATTCATATTGCTCCCCGTAACAGGTAACCGTAACGCATCACACAGGTGTTCACAGATGAATTACTGATTCCTTACATTGCGATTAATGCAGAATCGGTACGCAAATTACGACTCTGGGGCAGAGTTTGCTAACTTGTTGCTATACTAGTTATTACTGGCTTGTTTACAAGCAGGTCCCGCCATCCCTGGACTATTTTAGGAAAAAGACTACCAGCAATTAGTATTGATGCCTGACAGGCAGTGCAATCCTTTCTGTACAATTCGGATTAATGCCATACTCGCGGTGAGATAAATCGCATAAGCGCGGCAGGTGAATATCGCTTTCCCGCGACAAAATGACTCAGAATAGTCTCCCCTGAATCCTGTGAATTTAATCAAAGCGTCACACTGTTATGTTCATATTTTGCACAATATATCGGGCTGTGCCGGTTATCACTCCCCTGCCCTGCCATTTGTACGCGGCTTCGCACTCCACTATCATCAGAGAAAACCCAATTTAAGATATTCAGGTGAACAAGGCATGCTGGAGGTAATTGCAGATCCCTCGCTATGGGCGGGATTAGTAACGCTAATCGTTCTGGAACTGGTTTTAGGCATCGACAATCTGATCTTCATTGCCATCCTGGTTGAGAAGCTTCCCGGCCCCCTTCGCGACCGCGCACGCGTCATCGGATTGCTGCTGGCGTTGGTGTGCCGCTTATTGCTGCTGGCTTCGCTTTCCTGGCTGGTTACGCTGAAAGAACCCTGGGTTACGCTGGCGGGCCACCCCTTCAGTGCGCGCGACTTACTGCTGCTGTCAGGCGGGATTTTCCTGCTTTTTAAAGCCACAACAGAGTTGAATGCGCGCCTTGAAGGTCATGATGAAGATGCCAGTCAACAAAAAGGCGGCGCTAAATTCTGGCCGGTGGTGGCACAAATCGTGGTGCTGGATGCCATCTTCTCGCTGGATGCGGTGATTACCGCCGTCGGCATGGTGAATGAATTGCCGGTCATGATGATTGCGGTCACCATCGCCATTCTGCTGATGCTGCTTGCCAGCAAGCCGCTGACCCGCTTTGTGAATAACCACCCTACGATTGTCATCCTCTGTTTAAGTTTCCTGCTGATGATTGGCTTCAGCCTGGTGGCGGAAGGCTTTGGCTTTGTCATTCCTAAAGGCTATCTCTACGCGGCTATCGGCTTCTCGGTAATCATCGAGGCACTGAACCAGCTGGCCCATTTCAACCGTCGGCGTGTGCTGTCAGCGGGTCGCCCGCTGCGCCAGCGCACGGCGGAAGCGGTGTTACGCATGCTGCGGGGTGCAGCGGAACCGGCGGAACTGGATGCGAAAACCTCGTCAATGATTGCTGACAGCGACACCAGCATGCTGTTCAACCGTCAGGAACGCGTGATGATTGCCCGGGTGCTGGGCATGGGTCAGCGCCACGTTAACAGCATCATGACCTCGCGCCATGACGTCGACCATATCGACCTCAGTGACGTTCCGGCAGAGATCATGTCACGCCTCGACCGCAATCAGCACACGCGTATCCTGATCACCGATAACTCCAGCGAACCGCTGGGCGTGGTGCATGTCATCGATCTGCTTCACCAGTCGCTGCACCACAATTCACTCGATCTGCGCGCCCTCATTCGGCAGCCGCTGGTCTTTCCTGAACGTCTGACGCTACTGCAGGCGCTGGAACAGTTCCGGCAGGCCCATACTCACTTTGCTTTTGTGGTGGATGAGTTTGGTTCAGTGGAGGGCGTGGTGACCCTGAGCGATGTGATGGAGACCATAGCGGGCAATCTGCCGAATGAGGCGGGAGAGATTGATGCCCGCTACGATATTCAGATTCAGGGTGAAGGCCACTGGATTGCCAACGGCCATATGCCACTGGAAGATCTGGCGATCTATGTGAAACTGCCGCTGGACGAGCAGCGTGACTATCATACGCTGGCAGGATTACTGATGGATAAGCTGCAGCATATCCCTCAGGAAGGGGAAGTGTTGCAGCTGGGTGACTATCTGCTGCAAACTCTGCAGGTGGAAAATCATCGGGTTCAGAAAGTCGACATTCTGCTGCAGCCTGATAGCGATGACAAGGTTTAACCCGTCACCCGGTTTGACAGCATGCGCCCGCTACGGGCGCATGATTTTCTTCAGGTTCTCTTTGTTCTCGCCTTCTTTCTGACGATCAATCCACTGATTCAGCCGGGACTTCGCTTCACTCTGAAGACGGTCACGCAGCACGGCATCCACCGGCAGGGAATATTGCAGACTGTTCCAGTCACCATACATACGCAGCGGAACCGGCTGACTGGAGAGCGTCTTCACCAGCGCATCGTCGCCACGCCAGCCGCTGATTTTCAGTCCCAGCGTGACATCCAGCTGTTGCTGAACCATGTCGACTTTACCCGCGCCCTGCAGGCCCAGATTCTGACCATTGCCATTAATATCGCTGAAGCTGAGTACACCTTTATTCAGTGCGACCTGACCACTGATCGACTCAATGCCGTCATCGACGGCTTCCTGGCTGCTGACTTTATCACTGACCCGAGCCACGGCACGCTGCACCATCTGCTGCAGATTAAGCTGTGCCAGCTTCAGGTTACTGGCGCTGATGGTCGCCCTGCCCTGCCAGCTTCGTTTAGCCGCCTCAACCGTCAGCGTATTGCCCGACAACTCGCCGTCGAGACTCAGATTTCCCTGCAGGCTTTCCGGCAGTTCAAACGCTTTAAGCAGTGGCTGAATGGCAATCAACCGGAGTTGGGGTTTCAGCCTGACCTGCGTTTCCGGCTGACGAATATCAATGCTGCCGGGAACCGAGAAGCTGCCATTGCCTAGTTTGCCGCTGAGCGTATTCAGCGTCATCAGCCCCAGCTGATTGCTGGAATTTACCGTCAGTCCGGTCAGGTTGAGGCCGCGCCATACCACACTGTCCGCCTGTAATTTCAGCGCCAGGTTCAGGTCATTCAGCGGAGAGTCGGCGTTGCTGCGCTCCCGTGGGGCCGCAATCACCGGCGAACGGGCCACAGTAGCATGCTGCACGCCAGGATTTTCAGAGACCGGTGTACTGGTGAGTAAATTATCAAGATTCAGCGTGCTGGCTTTCAGATCCAGCGCCAGCTGCTCTGGCGGAATAGCCTGTCCGCTGCCCTGCCCGGTCAGCGTACTGTCGTTGGCGGTGAGCTGCAGATTGCTGAAGGAGAACTGCTGGCGGTCGCCATCCCATTCGCCCTGCAGGCTCAGAGCGCCTTTAATTCCCTGAACCGGGATATCGGCACCGGAAAGCGTGTAATCAAGCTGCTGCAGCTGGCCGCTGAGACGATGGGGATATTGCGCGGCATCGAGCTGGCCTTTAAGATTCAGGGTCGCGTTACGCTGATTTCGCATCAGGCTGGTGCTCAGCGACAGGGTCGCCAGCTTGTTCGCGTCCTGTTCCATATTGATGTTGAGATCGCGGAAATTATATTCGTCTCCGCCCGGCTGCTGCCAGATAAGCAGACTATCGGCTACCCGCAGCTTAGCAATATCAAATGACCAACCGCTGGACGCAGAGGCTGGCTCCGCATCGCGCGGCCCCTGGGGCGCATTTTTAGCACGCTGCGCGCTGCTCTCTGGCGTGACCCGCACGATCGCATTTTTCAGCATCACCTGACTGACGCTGAGCTGGTGGGATAAAAGTGGCCATAGCTCGACATCAAGCCGCATATTTTCTGCCGAGACCAGCGGCTGGCTGGCACCTGGCGCGGTGAGACTCATCCGGCCTGCCAGGATACTGAGCTGAGGCCAGACGTGCCAGCGCAGATCGCTGCTGACGTCAAGGCGATAACCACTGCGTTGTTCGACCTGCTGCACCATATAGGCACGAAAGTCGTTGGGATTGACCAGCAGCACCAGCGCGCTCATTCCCGTTACGACCACCACTAACAGGATGGCCAGCGTGGTTATCACTCTTTTCATTACATCCTCAAATCAGTCTTTATCGATACGGCTGGCATCAGCGCCCTGCTGACCGCGATATTTCGCATCTTCACGCCGGTTGTAAGGACGTGCAGCCGGGCCTGAAAGCGGTTCAAAACTCAGCGCGCCGATTAACATGCCGGGACGCAGCGCCAGCGGCAGTTTACCTGAATTGTAGAACTCCAGCACGATACGGCCCTGCCAGCCTGGATCAATGCGGTGAGCCGTCACGTGAACCATCAGCCCAAGGCGCGCCAGCGAGGAGCGACCATCCAGCCAGCCCACCAGATCGTCAGGCAGGGTCACTGACTCCAGCGTGACCGCCAGCGCCAGTTCACCCGGATGGAGGAAAAAGGCTTCGCCATCCGGCAGCACGATTTCATCGCTCATCACCCGGTCCAGTGCCGCGCTCACTTCCTGTTTCGGGCCGCTCAGGTCGATAAAAGCCGCGGTATGACCGCTGAAGGTACGGAACTGATTACCCAGACGCACATCGACCGTGGCACCATTAATGCGTTCGACCGGCGGGCGTGGCTCAATAGCCAGTTTGCCATTGTCCAGACAGGCTTCGATATCGCGATCGCATAATCTCATTGCGGTAACTCCATGACATAAGTGTAGCAAACCGGCATGCGTGCCTGCCGCCGGTCTGCACCACGTCCGGACGGACGTGCGTTATTCAAAAAACTGGTTGATTTTCGCCTTGAGAATATCGATAGCGATACGGTTTTTTCCGCCACGCGGCACAATAATATCGGCGTACTGTTTTGATGGCTCGATAAACTGCAGGAACATCGGACGCACGGTCTTCTGATACTGACTCATTACCGAATCCATTGAGCGGCCACGCTCATTGACGTCACGTTTCATGCGGCGCATCAGACAGATGTCGAGCGGCGTGTCCACGAAGATAGAGAAGTTGAGTTCCTGACGCAGGCGGGCGTCAGTCAACAGCAGAATGCCTTCAAGAATAATGACCTTTTTGGCCTTCAGGTGATGCGTTTGCTGGGTGCGGGTGTGTTCAACATAGCTGTAAACCGGCAGCTCAATATCCTGGCCGGCTTTCACCGACTGCAGATGCTGCAACAGCAAATCATGATCCATCGCACTCGGATGATCATAATTGGTTTTAACCCTCTCTTCCATGGTGAGGTGACTTTGATCTTTGTAATAAGCATCTTCCGGGATCACCCCGATGTGCTCGTCACCTACCTGATCACGGATTTCACGATAGAGCGTGCTGGCAATTAAACTTTTACCGGATGCGGAAGCGCCGGCAATGCCTACAATCACGCACTGATGAGACTTGTCAGTCATACTTTTTTAAGACCTGATAACTGGAGCCTGCCACTGGTCACACATTACGCGGGCAGCGGACGGGCCGAAATGGAGAGGGTGTGTGCGCGCTAAGTATAGGGATTTCGGCCTTTTGATGCCACAAAAATGGCGTCGGCGACTTTTCAGACTTTCTCCTTTGGACACCACTCATTTCACCGATAAACTAACGTCACACCATACTATAAATAAAATGGCCTGCGCGGCGCGCTGTTCTGACGACGCGCGCCGCAAACGTTTCGACCGAATGATGCATCAGGAGTGGTATGCACTGGAAGACTTTGACCTATTTTGGCGACAGCATGCTGTTGATTCCGACAGCGGTGATAATTGCGCTGATTTTGCCGTGGAAGAGTGACAATCGTCTTACGGTCTTTTACTGGATTGTGGCCTTTGGCCTGGCTGGCCTGACCGTCAGCCTCTCGAAAATTCTGTTTCTGGGATTTGGCATTGGCAGCGCCCGCTTTAATTTCACCGGTTTGAGCGGTCACAGCGCCATGTCCGCGACGCTATGGCCGGTCATGTTATGGCTGATTTCCGGGCGCTGGAAAGCCGTATGGCGTATCGCGGCGATTGGCGTTGGTTACCTGATCCCGCTGATGGTCGGTTTCTCCCGTCTGGTGATCCACGCCCACTCTAAAAGTGAGGTCGCTACCGGTCTGCTGCTGGGCTTTACGCTGAGCACCGCGTTTCTGATTTCGCAGCGCCGCACCTCATTAAAAGGCTTCAGCTGGCCGCAGGTGGGTGCCGCGCTGTTAGTGCCGTTTGTATTGATGAGTCACGGTCGCGTCGCAACGACGCAGCAGTTTCTGGAGCGCTTCTCTGCCAGCCTCGCGGGCCTGGAGAAACCTTATACCCGCGCCGATCTTTTCCGCCAGTAATCAACACGCTGGCAATCAATTTTACCGTGCCCGTCAATTCGCCGAATAACGGGCAATATTGGTTTCACCCCTTTTTTCTTTGCCGAATGTGCTAGCATGCAGTCAGAGAATGACTGGTGCCTGATTCGCCGTTGCGGAGCCCTGCACCCTGCCGGAAATCCGCATGACGATAGAGATTCTGTCCCCGCAAAATAACCCGCCATACCGCTGGCTCTCGGCCCTGGTGCTTGGCTGCGTGGTGTTTGTCCTGACACTGTTCTGTCTTGAACTGATCGTTGTCAGTGGGAAGATTTCCCCGCTCTGGTTCCCGACCACCTTAATGACCGTCGTGGTTTTCCGCTGCCCGTTACGACAGCTGCCGCTGCTGCTGACCGCCTGTGTGCTGGGCACTGCGGGGGCTAATGCCATCATCATCGGACCTGCCCTCGCTAATATTAAATTCGCGCTGCTTAATCTTATTCAGGCCGGCGTGGGTGGCATGCTGCTGCGCGCCCTGCTGGATCGGCGCGCGCCGCTGAATTCGCTGCATGACTGGGCAAGGATGGTGTTGTCAACAGGCATCGTGGCCCCGCTGCTCGGCGGCCTGCTGGCGATCTGGACGCTGCAGGTCAGCGGCCATGCCTCGTTTTCCTTCTTCTATACCTGGGTCATCTCCGAGATCATCGGGATGCTGGTATTAGGCCCGATGCTGCTGCTGCTGCCCTGGCCGCTTCGGCGCGCGCAGTTCAGCGAGCTACGGCTGGCCGAATCGCTGCTGACGCTGCTGCTTACCCTCGGTGCCAGTTATCTGGCACTGCGTTTCCTGCCGTGGCCCTTTACCTTTATTGTGGTGATCCTGTTCTGGTGCGCGGTTCGTCTGCCCAAGCTGCAGGCGTTTGTCCTGTTCTTCCTCAACGCCAGTTTTATCTCGATGCTGCTGGCTTTTAATTTGGTCAACGTGGTCAATAATAACAGCGCCCTCGGGCCGGTCTCCAGCTGGCTGCCGTTTCTGCTGGTGTTAATCCCCAGTCACATTATGTCGCTGGTGATGGACGCGTTCCGGCGCGAAAAACTTCACATTACTGACAGCGAAACCCGCTTTCGTCACGCCATGGAGTACTCCGCCATCGGTATGGCACTCGTCGCACCTGAGGGCAACTGGCTGCAGGTGAATCGATCTCTCTGTCAGACTTTGGGCTATCCGGCAGAAGAGCTGAAGCGTCTGACTTTTCAACAGATTACCCATCCCGACGATCTCAGCCTCGACCTGGAACATGCGACCCGGTTGCTAAAGGGTGAGATCGATACCTACACTTTTGAGAAGCGCTATTTCCGTAAAGATGGCGAAATTGTCTGGGCGCGGCTGACGGTCTCGCTGGTGCGCGACAGTAGCTATGCCCCGCTCTACTTTATTGCGCAGATTATTGATATCTCAGAGCTGAAGAAAAGTGAGCAGGTGAACCGCCGGCTGATGGAGCGTATTACGCTGGCCAACGAGGCGGGCGGTATCGGCGTGTGGGAGTGGAACCTGCTGACCGGCGAGATGTTGTGGGACAAGCGCATGTACGCCCTGTTTGGCCTAGCGCCGCATGAGTCGCCCAGCTATGACCTCTGGGTCCATCTGCTCCATCCTGCCGATCGCGAGTACGCCGCGCTGACAGTGCAGCAGGCGATTGAGCTGCGCAGCGCTTTTCATATGGAGTACCGCGTGGTCGATGCCCAGAGACAGCGCTGGGTGCGCACGCAGGCTAACCGGCAACTGAGCAAAGAGGGGCGCATGGAGCGCATGCTGGGCATCTGCCAGGACATTACGCCGCTGCGCAATCTTAATGAGGCGCTGTTTCAGGAGAAAGAGCGCATGGCGATCACCCTGGATTCCATCGGCGAAGCGGTGATCAGCACCGATAAAGAGATGCGCGTCGCCTTTATGAATCCGGTAGCTGAGAAGATGAGTGGCCTGTCGCAGGAACAGGCAGCTGGTCAGCCGCTGAGTGAACTGCTGCATATCACTCAGGGGCGTAACGGCCCCGAAGTCGAGAATCTGCTGTTATGCCAGCTGCCGGCGGAAAAAATCACCCCCGGTCTGGCGGAAGACCTGGTGCTGCATACGCCCGATGGCGGCCATATCGATATTCACTACAGCATCACCCCGCTGCGCTCCGAAGCGGGCCTGGAACAGGGTGCCGTAATGGTTATTCAGGATGTGAGTGAGTCGCGCAAACTGATGAAGCGGCTGAGCTATAGCGCGCTGCATGACACCCTGACCCGCCTGCCGAACCGTGCCAGTTTCGAACTTCAGCTTAAACGTCTGCTGCTTGATGCCGCTGAGCATCAGCATCAGCATGTGCTGGTGTTTATCGACCTGGATAAGTTCAAAGCGGTGAATGACAGCGCCGGACATGCCGCAGGCGATGCGTTACTGCGTGAGCTCTCCGATTTAATGCAGCACCACCTGCGCAGCAGTGATTTCCTGGCCCGGCTGGGCGGTGACGAGTTTGCGCTGCTGATGCCCGATTGCGAAGTCGCTCAGGCGAATGACGTGGTACAGCGCATCGTCGCCGCGGTCAATGATTACCGGTTCCAGTGGCTGGGCCGCCTGTATCATGTGGGTGCCAGCGCGGGCGTAACACAGATTTCAGCGGATAACTGCCAGAGCGGCGACGTACTTTCGCAGGCGGATATAGCCTGTTATAACGCCAAACGCAGCGGGCGCGGACGGCTGGTCATCTACGAACAGCATCGTTTACCGCTGCCGGGTAATCATCAGGGCATGGATGCAGCAATGATTGATACGCTGCAGATCGAACTGCCGGCCTGGGCCGTTGCGCCGCCTGAAACACCGCAGGCGGCCTTTATCTGGCTGCTTGAGGTGCAGCTGTTAACGGCTGACGGGCTGCTGGTGGATGAAACCCTGCTGCGCAATAACCTGCCTGACGATTCACTGCGTCGCCGACTGGATAACGCTATTCTGGATGTTTTTTTCCGTCACGATGTGCAGAGCCTGAATAACAAAGGCATTCCGGTGATCCTGCCACTCAATGCACAGGTACTGAACGATGCCGTCTTCGTGCAGCAACTCTGTCAGCGCTTTGTTGCCGAGGGTCTCTCTGACAGCTGCTGTGGTTTCGCTTTCCCTGCCGCCAGCGTGCTGAGCCAAGGCGATCAGCTTCATGCCGCGCTGATGCAACTGCGGCAGTGTGGCTGTCGTATCGTGTTGCAGCATTTTGGCCGTAATCTGGATGCCTTCAATCTGCTGAGTGACGAAGTGGTTGATTATCTGGTGCTGGCACCTGAACTGGTTGCTAACGTTCATACTAATCTGATGGATGAGATGCTGCTGACCATCATTCAGGGCCTGGCAACTCAGCGCAGTATCTCGGTGCTGGCCGGTCCGATTTCAGTACCCTCTGTGCTCAGCACGCTGGCTACCCTTGATGTGGATGGCGTCTGGGGCAGTGCCGTGGCCGAGCGTCAGCCGTTGCGTTCTCTGGCTGAAGATCGCATCTTCGCTATCCGTTAATTCCCGCGCTGCCTGCTTGCCACCCTGCTGAAGCTGCGCTAAAGTCGCCCCCTTTTTTCCGGCATGGGGGCGAAAATGTTCATAGGATTCGATTACGGCACGGCTAACTGCTCTATAGCAGTCAGCGAAAATGGCACGCCACGTCTGTTAACGCTGGAAAATAATCAGCGCCTGCTGCCGTCGATGATCTGTGCGCCGACCCGCGAGTCGATCAGCGAATGGCTTTATCGTCATCATCAGGTGGCGACACCGGACAGCGAAACTACGGCGCTGCTGCAGCGTGCCATGCGTTATAACCGCGAAGAGGATATCGAGGTCCAGCCCAACAGCGTGCAGTTCGGCCTCACCGCACTGCAGCATTACATGGTCGACCCCGAGGATGTCTGGTTCGTTAAATCCCCCAAATCGTTCCTCGGTGCCAGTGGCCTGAAGCCGCAGCAGATCGCCCTGTTTGAAGATCTGGTCTGCGCCATGATGCTGCACATCCGCCAGCAGGGTGAAAGCCAGCTTGATCAGGCCATCGATCAGGCGGTGATCGGGCGGCCGGTCAACTTTCAGGGCTTAGGCAGCGAGGAGTCTAACCAGCAGGCAGAAGGCATTCTGCTGCGCGCCGCTCACCGCGCCGGTTTCCGTGACGTGGAATTTCAGTTTGAGCCTGTCGCCGCCGGACTCGATTTCGAGGCGACTCTGAAGCAGGAAACGACAGTTCTGGTAGTGGATATCGGCGGCGGTACGACCGACTGCTCGATGCTGCTGATGGGGCCAAAATGGCGTGATAAGGCGGACCGCCGTGAAAGCCTGCTGGGTCACAGCGGTTGCCGCGTTGGCGGGAACGACCTGGATATTATGCTGACGTTTAAGACTCTGATGCCGTTGCTGGGACTGGGCGGTAACACCCTGAAAGGCACCGCGTTGCCTGCCCTGCCGTGGTGGAACGCCATCGCCATCAATGATGTTCCGGCGCAGAGTGACTTTTACAGTCCGGCCTGCGGTAAGTGGCTGCGGGATTTAGTGCGGGATGCTGAACAGGGTGACGTCGTGGCTCGCCTGCTGAAAGTGTGGCAGCAGAAGCTCAGTTACCGGCTGGTGCGCGCGGCAGAAGAGAGCAAAATTGCGCTGTCAGCCAGCCCGGCGCATACCGCTTCACTCGACTTTATTGCCGCGGCACTTGAGACAGAGATTGGGGTGGGTCAACTGCAGGACGCCATCAGTCAGCCGCTGGAAAAAATCCTGGAACAGGTGCAGCTGGCGCTCGCCACCAGCCAGATCCAGCCTGATGTCATTTACCTGACCGGCGGCAGTGCACGTTCGCCACTGCTGCGCGCAGCGCTGCAGCAGACGCTGCCGGACACGCCGATTGCGGGTGGCGATGATTTCGCCTCCGTCACCGCAGGGCTGGCCCGCTGGGCGGAAGTGATGTTCCGCTAATCGTACTATGCCCTGCTCTGTAATAAAAAACGGCACCTTTGAGTGCCGTTTTTTGCAGACAACGATGAGCTGGCTCAGGGAGCATACGCCTTTCGCAAAGACGCAAAACCCGCCCTCCATGGCATGCTCAGCGCGGGCGATTACGCACCTCATCCCTGAGGGGCGCCCGTTGCCGGGCCAACGCTTTGCGTTGTTCAAAAGCGCTCGCGGCGTTTTTGTCCATGGGCCGCGATGCTTTGCTACAGGCGCATGCTCCCATCGCTTTAAGTTTGGGAGCTGTCTGCCTGGCACACCTGAGTTCCTTTTTGACTGAAATCAGAAGGCGATATTGGCGCTGATGCCGCCGATAAACGCATCTTTCACTTCGCTCACCGCGCCCGGTGCCACCACATACTGCAGGTTAGGTCGCAGTGACATCCAGTTGGTCACTTTGGCGTTGTAGTAAACCTCATAGTTGTACTCTGACCCTTCCTGAATCGGCAGATAAGTCGGGCTGTCGAAGCGGCTCTCACCATTGGCCTGATTTTGCTGACGCAGTGAGCGGGTATAGTCGCTGTTCACGTGTATACGCGACGCGCCCACACCAATCTCATCCTGCGGACGGGCATCGAACGGCCCTGTCCAGGTAAAGGCGATAGACTGATAGTTATCGGTCTTCGAGGTCTTATGATCGTTCATCACCGCCTGAACACGCACGCCCAGACCACGGTTCACATCGCCATCCTGCGCAGTCAGCTGTTGCTGCAATAACAGATAGCCGCCGTAGGAATGCGCCTGATCCTGATAGCCGCCGTTGCGCCAGCTGCCATAGACATCGCCATCCACTGACGAATAGTAATAACCGATGCGATAATTACCCGGTAATTTCTCCGGCCCGAACGTCGGTTTCCAGCCCAGTTCAACCGGCACGAGATTGCCCTCGGAGTTGCTGGTATCCAGACGGAAGCCATCGCCGCGGTCGTAGTTAGCGCGGTTCTGATTATAAAAACCGACCTGGAAGAAGACATCCGGCGTGATATTGAACTTAACCCGGCCGCCCCACTGCGACACCGGCCAGTTGAACCAGCGATCGCCACGCCAGTTACCCGCCTGCCCGCTGCCCAGCGCCAGGTTCTGGAACAGATTGCCATCGAAATTATCGAAATCTTCACCCACCGTTACCCGTCCGGCTTTGATATCGACCACATCGTTGAACAGCCCTTTGCGCAACCAGAACTGCGTCAGACGCCAGGTCTGACCGCGACCATAAACTTCCTGCACCGAGGAGAGCATACCGGTGCGCTGATCGGCGATCTGGTCGGAAAGATTCTGCCCGTTACGGCTGGTGACGGTCATCTGAAACTCAGCATCCTGCCAGTCCAGCAGCTTTTGCAGATCGAAATTGGTGCCGAACGTCCACTGATCGCTGTAGCGCATGGTGGTGTTGGTATCGGCTCCGCCGCCTAAGTTAGCAGCGCTTTCCATGGTGTAGTTGACGTCAAACTTGATACCGTCGTCCTGCAACTGCGTTCGGTAACCACCCCAGTCACCAAACATCCATTCAGAGTCCGGACTGAAAGCATCAGCGGCTATGGCCTGTGCGGAAAACATGGCCATGATGAGAGTGCCGGTTACCACACGGCGCAGCGGAAAACGCTGTTCTGCGAGTCTGTTTTTCATCTTGCTTATTCTTATGTAAGTTACGGAAAGTGACGGGCAAAGGATAATGCTGGCTAACATTCGTTTATTGTAAATACGTGCGCATAATTTCCTGAAACATCAGTTTATTAACGCATTTGTGATCGGGATCGCTGAATGGTTACTCTTCGGGCAGGATGCGCACTTTTTAACAGGCACAAAGTAAAAAGGGGCGCTAGCGCCCCCGTGATTAGCGGCTGGCCTGGTCCAGTTGATCAATCTGCGCCGGGGTCAGCGTGAGTTGCGTCGCGCCAGTCAGATCGTCTAGCTGCTTCAGTGAGGTAGCACTGACAATCGGTGCAGTGATACCGGGCCGGGCAATCTGCCAGGCCAGCGCCACCTGCGTCGGTGTCACCTGATGCGCATCGCTGATCGCATCCAGCGCGTCAAGGATCCGCAAACCGCGTGGGTTGAGGTATTTGTCTACCACACCCTGACCCCGCGCGCTTTTACTGGCATCCGCTGCATCACGATATTTGCCACTGAGAAAACCGCTGGCGAGTGAGTAGTAGTTGATCACGCCTAAACCGTGCGCCCTGACCACCGGCTCCAGCTCCGACTCATAGGGCTGTCGATCATAAAGGTTGTATTCCGGTTGCAAAGTTTCGTAACGCGCCAGCCCCTCCGTTTCACTGATCTGCAATGCTTCCTCAAGCCGCGCCGCGCTATAATTCGAGGCGCCAATAGCCCGCACTTTCCCTTCGCGGATCAGGCTGTCAAAGGTGCTCAGGGTCTCCGCCAGCGGCGTGTCCTGATCGTCACGGTGCGCCTGATAGAGGTCGATGTAGTCGGTCTGCAACCGGCGCAGTGAATCTTCGACCGCCTGACGGATATATTGCGGCTTCAGCCCGGTTTTTTCCGGCGACAGTTCCATGCCGACTTTAGTTGCCAGCACGATCCGATCGCGTTTACCGCTTATTTTCAGCCACTCACCAATAATGGCTTCCGACTCACCGCCCCTGTTACCGGGTGCCCAGCGGGAATAGACATCGGCGGTGTCGATAAACCACAGCCCTCGATCCACCAGCGCATCCAGCAGAGAAAAGGAGGTGGTTTGATCCACTGTCCAGCCAAACACGTTGCCGCCAAACGTCAGTAACGGCACCGTAATACCACTGTCACCCAACTGCCGGGTTTGATTCTGACTCATTATCTGCTCCTGATTTGCCTGACAAACGGTCTGTTTTTTAGCATAGCAAAGTCATTTCACGCCTTGAGGAGGATTGTGCTGCGATTAATGCAGGAACAGGCATAATTACCCCGCCCTGACAGATATCCTTATTTCCTTCAACTTCTGCCCGTCAGAGGCGACTACACTCTTTCGTTTGCAGGCTACCCATTTCATGCCTGCGCCTGGGACTATGTCACTGCTGGAGAGCATCAACAATCATGAGCACCCGACATCCTGTTATGAAGAAAACCCTGATCGTGCTGGCCCTGATCGCCGTGAGCGCTGGCGGTTACTACGCCTGGCAGCGCAATGCCCAGCCGCAGAGCAGCAGTCAGTTGGATTTGCCAGCGCCACGTGGCGGCAAAGGTGGGGGTGATGGCACGCGTCGTCCCCTCGCACCGGTTCAGGCGACAACCGCCACCCGCCAGAGCGTGCCGCAATTCCTCAACGGACTGGGAACGGTGACCGCCGCTAACACGACCACGGTGCGCAGTCGGGTCAATGGCGACCTGCTGGCTATCCACTTCACCGAAGGCCAGCAGGTTAGCGCAGGCGATCTGCTGGCAGAAGTCGACCCGCGGCCTTATCAGGTGGCGCTAACCCAGGCTCAGGGCCAGCTGGCGAAAGATCAGGCGACGCTGGCTAATGCCCGTCGCGATCTGGCACGCTTCGAGAAGCTGGCAAAAACCTCGCTGGTGTCGCAACAGGAGCTGGACACTCAGCGCTCACTGGTGAGTGAAACGCTTGGCACCCTGAAAGCGGATGAGGGCGGCGTCGCCAGTGCACAGCTTAATCTGACCTACAGCCGGATCACCGCGCCGATTGCTGGCCGGGTCGGGCTGAAACAGGTGGATGTGGGCAACTATGTCACCAGCGGCGACACCACCGGTATCGTGGTGATCACTCAGACGCACCCGATTGATGTGGTTTTTAACCTGGCAGAAAACAGCATCGGTTCGATTCTGCAGGCGCAGAAAAGCGGCCAGCCGTTGCTGGTGGAGGCCTGGGATCGCAGTAATCAGAATCTGATCGCCAGCGGCAAACTGCTGAGCCTCGATAACCAGATTGATGTCACTACGGGCACCATCAAAATCAAAGCGCGTTTTGATAATCAGGACGACACGCTGTTCCCTAACCAGTTCGTCAATGTGCGACTGAAGGTCAACACTCTGCAGGATGCGGTGGTCATTCCGCCTGCCGCATTGCAGATGGGTAATGAAGGCCATTTTGTCTGGGTGGTCAACAGTGACAACAAGGTCAGCAAAAAAAGCGTGATGGCCGGCCTGCAGGATAGTGTAAAAGTGGTGATCAGCGCCGGTCTGGAGGCGGGTGAACGCGTGGTGACTGACGGGCTGGATCGCCTGACCGAAGGTGCGAAAGTTGAGGTGGTCGCGCCGCAGAGCAACGCACCGCGCGCCACCCGCGCGACCCTGCCGTCAAAAGGAGAGCGTGAGTAATGCAGGTCATGCCTCCCGATCACAGTGGCGGGCCGTCACGCCAGTTTATTCTGCGCCCGGTCGCCACCACGCTGTTGATGATTGCGATTCTGCTGGCCGGGATACTGGGCTACCGCTTCCTGCCGGTCTCGGCGCTGCCCGAAGTTGACTATCCGACCATCCAGGTGGTCACGCTCTATCCGGGTGCCAGCCCGGATGTGGTCACCTCCTCAGTCACTGCCCCGCTTGAGCGTCAGTTTGGTCAGATGTCCGGCCTGAAACAGATGGCGTCGCAAAGTTCCGGCGGTGCCTCGGTAGTGACGCTGCAATTTCAGCTGACGCTGCCGCTGGATGTGGCCGAGCAGGAGGTGCAGGCAGCCATTAACTCCGCCACAAACCTGCTGCCCAACGACCTGCCTAATCCGCCGGTCTACAGCAAAGTGAATCCTGCCGATCCGCCGATCATGACGCTGGCCGTCACCACGCGCAGCATGCCGCTGACGCAGGTGCAGGACATGGTGGAGACGCGTGTTGCACAGAAAATCTCTCAGGTCAGCGGCGTCGGGCTGGTGACGCTTTCGGGCGGCCAGCGTCCGGCTGTGCGGGTGAAGATAAATGCGCAGGCGCTGGCGGCACTGGGTCTGACCAGCGAAACGGTGCGGACGGCCATCAGCAATGCCAACGTCAATTCTGCCAAAGGCAGCCTGGATGGCCCGACCCGCTCCGTCACCCTGTCAGCCAATGACCAGATGAAATCGGCAGAAGATTATCGCCAGCTGATCATCAGCTATAAAAATGGTGCGCCGGTACGTCTGGGTGATGTGGCGACGATTGAACAGGGAGCAGAAAACAGCTGGCTCGGTGCCTGGGCCAACCGCGATGCGGCGATTGTGCTCAACGTTCAGCGTCAGCCTGGCGCCAATATCATCGCCACGGCGGATAATATCCGTGCCATGTTGCCCGCCCTGACCGCCGCCCTGCCAAAGTCGGTAGACGTTAAACTGCTCACCGACCGCACCACCAATATTCGCGCTTCAGTGAACGACACGCAGTTTGAGCTGATGCTGGCGATGGCGCTGGTCGTGATGATCATCTACCTGTTTTTGCGCAACGTGCCCGCCACGCTGATCCCGGCGGTGGCGGTCCCGCTTTCGCTAATCGGCACCTTTGCGGCGATGTACTTCCTCGGCTTTTCAATTAATAACCTGACGCTGATGGCGCTGACCATCGCCACCGGCTTTGTGGTCGATGATGCCATCGTGGTGATTGAAAACATCTCACGCTATATCGAGAAAGGGGAAAAACCGCTGACCGCCGCGCTGAAAGGGGCCGGAGAAATTGGCTTCACCATCATCTCCCTTACCTTCTCGCTGATTGCGGTGCTGATTCCGCTGCTGTTTATGGGCGACGTGATTGGCCGCCTGTTCCGTGAATTTGCCGTCACGCTGGCGGTGGCGATTCTGATTTCAGCGGTGGTGTCACTGACCCTGACGCCAATGATGTGCGCCAGAATGCTGAGCGCGGAGTCGCTACGTAAACAGAACCGCTTTTCGCGGGCCAGTGAAGCGATGTTTGATCGTATCATCGCCCTCTACGGTCGTGGCCTGAGCCGGGTGCTGAATCATCCCTGGCTGACGCTGTCGGTAGCGCTGGGCACCCTGGTCCTGACACTGCTGCTGTGGATGGTGATCCCGAAAGGCTTTTTCCCGCAGCAGGACAACAGCATTATTCAGGGTACGCTGCAGGCCCCGCAATCGGTCTCCTACGCCAGTATGGCGCAGCGCACCCGCGATGTTGCCTCCATCATCATGAAAGATCCGGCGGTTGAGAGCATGACCTCGTTTGTCGGCGTGGATGGCACCAATGCTTCGCTGAACAGCGCGCGGCTGCAGATCAACCTCAAGTCGCTGGATCAGCGCGACGACCGCATTCCTGCTATACAGCAGCGCCTGCAACAACAGGTCAGTGAGGTGCCGGGCGTGCAGCTGTGGCTGCAGGCGGTGCAGGATCTCACCATTGATACCCAGGCGAGCCGCACACCGTACCAGTTCACGCTGCAATCGGGTTCACTGTCGTCACTCAGCACCTGGGTTCCGGCCCTGCTGACCCGGCTCGGCACCCTGCCACAGCTGCGCGATGTCAGCAGTGACTGGCAGGATCAGGGGCTGGAAGCCTATGTCAACGTGGACCGCGACAGTGCCAGCCGCCTCGGCATCAGCATGGCAGACGTCGATAACGCGCTGTATAACGCCTTTGGGCAGCGACTGATCTCCACCATCTATACCCAGGCGAATCAGTATCGTGTGGTGCTGGAGCAGGATAATAACGCCACGCCAGGGCTGGCGAGTCTGGATGCGATTCGCCTGAACAGCAGCAGCGGCGGCAGCGTGCCGCTGAGCGCCATTGCCCGCATCGAGCAGCGCCACACGCCGCTGAGTATTAACCATCTCGACCAGTTCCCGTCGGCGACCTTCTCGTTTAACGTGGCTGAAGGCTATTCGCTGGAAGATGCGGTAAAAGCCGTGTCACAGGCGGAAGCGCAGCTTGGCATGCCCGCCGAGCTGATGACTCAGTTCCAAGGCAGCACGCTGGCCTTTGAGGCGGCGCTCAGCAGCACGGTCTGGCTGATTGTGGCGGCCATTGTGGCGATGTACATAGTGCTGGGCGTGCTTTATGAGAGCTTTATTCACCCGATCACTATTCTCTCGACGCTGCCCACCGCGGGTGTCGGCGCGCTGCTGGCGCTGATGCTCAGCGGCAATGAGCTGGATATCGTGGCGATTATCGGCATCATCCTGCTCATCGGCATCGTGAAAAAGAACGCCATCATGATGATCGACTTTGCGCTGGCGGCGGAGCGTGAACAGGGTATGAAGCCGGCAGATGCCATCTATCAGGCCTGCCTGCTGCGTTTCCGCCCGATTCTGATGACCACGCTGGCGGCCCTGCTTGGCGCGCTGCCGCTGATGCTCAGCACCGGTGTAGGTGCCGAGCTGCGTCATCCGCTGGGTATTGCCATGGTCGGCGGGCTGATTCTGAGTCAGGTACTGACGCTGTTCACCACACCGGTGATCTACCTGCTGTTTGATCGGCTGGCGCATGCCACCCGTCGCCGCTTTGGCCGCACGGAGGCCGCAGAGTGAAGTTCTTTGCCCTGTTCATCCACCGGCCCGTTGCGACGACCCTGCTGACACTGGCCATCGCTCTGGCGGGTATGCTGGGTTTCCGGCTGCTGCCGGTTGCCCCCCTGCCGCAGGTCGATTTTCCGGTGATCGTCATCTCGGCGTCACTGCCGGGTGCCTCACCGGAGATTATGGCGTCGTCGGTGGCCACGCCGCTGGAGCGCTCGCTGGGACGCATCGCGGGCGTCAGTGAAATGACCTCCACCAGTTCGCTGGGCAGCACCCGCATCATTCTGGTGTTCGATTTTGATCGCGATATTAACGGCGCGGCGCGCGATGTGCAGGCCGCGATCAATGCAGCGCAGAGCCTGCTGCCCACCGGCATGCCGTCGCGTCCCACTTATCGCAAAGTGAACCCTTCGGATGCGCCAATTATGATCATGACGCTGACCTCGGATACCTTCAATCCCGGTCAGCTCTATGATTATGCCTCGACCCAGCTGGCACAAAAGCTGTCACAGATCGAGGGTGTGGGCGACGTCACCGTGGGCGGCAGTTCGTTGCCTGCGGTGCGTGTGGCGCTGAATCCGCAGGCGCTGTTTAATCAGGGCGTGTCGCTGGATGCGGTGCGCACCGCGATCTCGAACGCCAACCAGCGCCGACCGCAGGGCGCACTGGACGACGCGCAGCAGCGCTGGCAGTTGCGTACCAATGACGCGCTGCAGACCGCCCGTGAGTATCAGCCGCTGGTTGTGCACTACAACAACGGTGCAGCGGTGAAGCTGTCAGACGTGGCGACCGTCGAGGATTCAGTGCAGGACGTGCGTAACGCCGGGATGTCGCGCGGTAAACCGGCGGTGCTGCTGTTGATCCGCAAAACCCCTGAAGCCAACGTTATTGATACGGTTGACCGGATCCGTGCCGAAATGCCGCTGCTGCATGAGGTGATCCCCGCCGCCATCGATCTGCAGATTGCTCAGGATCGCTCGCCCACCATTCGCGCCTCGCTGCATGAAGTGGAACAGTCTCTGTTAATCGCCGTAGCGCTGGTGATTCTGGTGGTGTTTGTTTTCCTGCGCTCCGGTCGTGCCACGCTGATCCCCGCCGTCGCCGTGCCGGTTTCGCTGATCGGCACTTTTGCCGCGATGTACCTGTGCGGCTTCAGCCTGAATAACCTGTCGCTGATGGCGCTGACCATCGCCACCGGCTTTGTGGTGGATGATGCGATCGTGGTGCTGGAGAACATTGCCCGCCACGTCGAAGCGGGCATGAAACCGCTGGCCGCCGCGCTGAAAGGGGTACGGGAAGTCGGCTTTACCGTGCTGTCGATGAGCCTGTCGCTGGTTGCCGTGTTCCTGCCGCTGCTGATGATCGGCGGGCTGATTGGCCGTTTCTTCTCTGAGTTTGCCATTACGCTGTCGGTGTCGATCGTTATCTCACTGTTTATTTCCATTACCCTGACACCGATGATGTGCGCGTATCTGCTGAAGCCGCACGGGCCGCGCAGCCAGCCACGCCGGCGCGGTGCGGGCCGGCTTCTGATGGCGATTCAGCAGGGGTATGGTCGTTCGCTGAATGGGGTACTGAACCATGCTCGCTGGGTCATGCTGCTGTTTTTCGCCACCATCTTCCTGACCGGCTGGCTGTTTGTTCATATCCCAAAAACCTTTATGCCGGAACAGGATACCGGGCGGCTCTCCGGCTTTATCTCTGCCGACCAAAGCATTTCGTTTCAGGCAATGCGCAGTAAGCTGCAGGATTTTATGGAGATTGTTGGTGCCGATCCCGCTGTTGACAGCGTAGTGGGCTTTACCGGTGGTATGCGTACCAACAGCGGCTCAATGTTTATCTCCCTGAAACCGCTGTCAGAACGCAAAGAGAGTGCCGTGGAGATCATCGCGCGGCTGCGCACAAAGCTGGCAAAAGAGCCAGGTGCCAGCCTCTACCTGAATGCGGTGCAGGATCTGCGGGTCGGTGGCCGGGAGTCGAATGCCGGTTATCAATATTCACTACTGTCGGACGATCTCGCCGCCCTGCGGACGTGGGAGCCGAAAATCCGCGAGGCGTTCTCTGCCCTGCCGCAGCTGGCGGACGTGAACTCCGATCAGCAGGATAAAGGCAGCGAGATGGCGCTGACCTATGACCGCGAAAGCATGGCGCGGCTCGGTATCGACGTCTCTCAGGCCAATGCCCTGCTGAATAACGCCTTTGGTCAGCGTCAGATCTCTACCATCTATCAGCCGCTTAACCAGTACAAAGTGGTGATGGAGGTCGATCCACGCTACACCCAGGATATCAGCGCCCTGTCGCAGATGTTTGTCATTAACAGCGAAGGCAAAGCGATACCGCTGTCGTGGTTCGCCCACTGGCAGCCAGCGAATGCGCCACTGTCGGTCAATCATGAAGGGCTGTCGGCGGCGTCGACCATCTCGTTCAACCTGCCAGAGGGTGTGTCGCTGTCACAGGCGTCGGAAGCGATTGAACGCACCATGACGGCGATCGGCGTGCCATCCAGCGTGCGTGGCAGCTTTGCCGGAACCGCGCAGGTCTTTCAGCAGTCGCAGAGCAGCCAGCTCTGGCTGATGCTGGCGGCGATAGCGGCGGTCTATATCGTGCTGGGGATCCTCTATGAGAGCTATGTGCATCCGCTGACCATTCTCTCAACCCTGCCCTCGGCAGGTGTGGGGGCGCTGCTGGCGCTGGAACTGTTCGATACCCCCTTCAGCCTCATCGCGCTAATCGGGATTCTGCTGCTGATCGGCATCGTGAAAAAGAACGCCATCATGATGGTCGACTTTGCGCTGGAGGCCGAACGCAACGGCCAGCTCAGCGCGCGTGAGGCGATATTCCAGGCCTGCCTGTTACGCTTCCGGCCCATTATGATGACCACGCTGGCGGCGCTGTTTGGTGCGCTGCCACTGGTGCTGAGCAGCGGCGACGGTGCGGAACTGCGCCAGCCGCTGGGAATGACCATCGCGGGCGGCCTGGTGATGAGTCAGCTGCTGACGCTCTACACCACGCCGGTGGTCTACTTGATGATGGATAAGCTGCGGCGCAGAAAACGCCCGCTGACCACCGCGCAGCAACCGTAATGGGTCTGGCGGCGACCGACGGCGGATGTGACGCCTTAACCGGGGGGATTGATGACTACGCAAAACACTAACGTCCGCTGGCAACTGTGGATTGTTGCCATTGGTTTTTTTATGCAGACGCTTGATACCACCATCGTCAATACCGCGATCCCGTCTATGGCACATGACCTGGGCGTCAGCCCGCTGCACATGCACTCGGTGATCGTCTATTACGTGCTGACGGTGGCCGTGATGCTGCCGGTCAGCGGCTGGCTGGCGGATCGCTTTGGCGTGCGCAATATCTTCTTCTGCGCGATTGTGCTGTTCAGCCTGGGTTCGCTGCTGTGTGCCCTGTCCGGCACGCTGGGTCAGCTGGTGCTGTCGCGCGTGGTTCAGGGGATTGGCGGGGCCATGATGGTGCCGGTAGGTCGCCTGACGGTGATGAAAATCGTGCCGCGCGAGCAGTATATGTCCGCCATGACCTTTGTGACCCTGCCCGGCCAGATCGGCCCACTGCTGGGTCCGGCGCTGGGCGGTGTGCTGGTGGAGTACGCCAGCTGGCACTGGATCTTTCTGATTAATATCCCGGTCGGCATTGCAGGGGCTATCGCCACCCTGATGCTGATGCCCAATTACAGCATGCAGACGCGCCGCTTTGATTTCGGTGGTTTTATCCTGCTGGCCACCGGGATGGCAGCCCTGACACTGGCGCTGGATGGTCAGCGCAGCAGCGGCGGTTCGCCGTTGCTGCTGGGTGCCATGATCCTCACTGGCATGTTTTCTCTGCTGTTTTACCTGATGCATGCGCGCGGCAATGATAACGCCCTGTTCAGTCTGAAGCTGTTTGATAATCGCATTTACTCTCTTGGCCTGCTCGGCAGTTTTACCGGCCGCATCGGCAGTGGCATGCTGCCCTTTATGACGCCAATCTTTCTGCAGCTCGGCATGGGCTACAGCCCGTTTCACGCCGGTCTGATGATGATTCCGATGGTGCTGGGCAATATGGGAATGAAGCGCATTGTGGTGCACATCGTCAATCTCTATGGCTACCGTAATGTGCTGGTGATGTCGACCATAGCGCTGGCGCTGGTGGTCCTGCTGTTCCCGCTGGTGGCGTTCATGGGCTGGGTCTGGCTGCTGCCGCTGGTGCTGTTTCTGCAGGGCATGGTCAACGCCATTCGCTTCTCTTCAATGAATACCCTGACGCTGAAGGAGTTGCCCGATGAGCTGGCCTCCAGCGGCAACAGTCTGCTGTCGATGATTATGCAGCTGTCGATGAGTATTGGCGTCACCGTGGCCGGGCTGCTGCTGGGCGCGTTTGCCCAGGAGAGCGCGGCAAACAGCGCAGCGGAGCACCAGATGTTTATTTATACCTACCTTTGCATGTCGCTGATTATCATCCTGCCCGCGCTGGTGTTCTGGCGCGTCCCGCCACAGGTGAGTACCAACGTTGATCTGCGACGCCGGAGAAAAAAATGAGAGTTAACCTGCGCCTGGGCATCGGGGCCAAACTGTTTATGGCGATTTTCGCCACCTGCATGCTGGTGCTGATCACCATGCACTGGGGCGTTCGCCTCAGTTTCGAACACGGCTTTGTCGACTACATTAAGCGCGGCAACGAGCAACGGTTAAATCTGCTCAGCGATGCACTGGCCGATCAGTATGAGCAGCATGGGAACTGGGATTTTCTGCGCCACAACGATCGTCTGGTCTTTACCATGCTGCGTTCGCTGGAGCAGAATCCCGACAGCAACAGCCAGCTGCCGCCACACGGCTGGCGCACCCAGTTCTGGATCCTCGATCAGCAATATAAAGTGATGGTCGGACCGCGTGCGCCGGTACCCCCGGAGGGGACGCGCCGCAACATTACCACCAGCACCGGCAAAGTGGTCGGCTGGGTCATCGGTTCGCCACCGGAGCGGTTGACGCGCAGTACCGATATTAACTTTGATCAACAACAGCGGCGCACCAGCTGGATTATCGTGGGGCTGTCAACGCTGCTGGCGGCGCTGGCGACCTGGCTGATGGCGCGAGGTCTGCTGGCACCGGTTAAGCGGCTGGTCGATGGCACACATCATCTGGCGGCTGGTAATTTTGCTACCCGCGTTGAGGTCAGCAGCCGGGATGAGCTGGGCCAGCTGGCCGGTGATTTTAACCTGCTGGCCAGCTCGCTGGAGAAAAACGAAAGCATGCGCCGCGCCTTTATGGCTGATATCTCCCATGAGCTGCGCACGCCGCTGGCGATCCTGCGCGGTGAACTGGAAGCGATGCAGGATGGCGTACGCAAACTGACGCCGATTGCTATCGCCTCGCTGCAAAGTGAAGTCGTGGTGCTGACCAAGCTGGTCGAAGACCTGCATCAGCTGTCGCTGTCGGACGTGGGTGCCCTCGCCTACCGCAAGCAGGCGACCGATCTGGTGCAGCTGCTGGAAGTGACCGCCGGCAGCTTTGCCGAACGTTATCGCGCGCACGGCCTGACGCTGAAGCTGAATCTGCCCGACAACGCTCCTTTCTTCGGCGATCCCGACCGCCTGATTCAGCTGTTTACCAACCTGCTTGAGAACAGCCTGCGCTACACCGACAGCGGTGGACGGGTTGAAGTGACGCTGAAGTATGAAGCCCCTCACTGGCACATTGAGTTTGATGACAGCGCACCCGGCGTTGACAGAGAAAATCAGGTGCAGATTTTTGAGCGCTTTTTCCGCACCGAAGGCTCACGCAATCGCGCCAGCGGCGGCTCGGGCCTGGGCCTGGCCATCTGTAAAAATATCGCGCACGCGCACGGCGGCGATATTCATGCGGCGCACTCTGATTTAGGTGGACTGAAAATCGCGCTACACTTGCGCTATGTTCCCCCTGTTTAGACGCTTATGAGCCATGAAAACCACGACCCGCTGATTCTGGTGGTCGAAGATGAGCCGAAACTGGCGCAGCTGATGATCGATTATCTGCACGCCTCGAACTACCGTACCCATCACATCGCCGACGGCAATGCGGTGCTGGAGTATGTGCGCCAGACGCCACCCGACCTGATGCTGCTGGATTTAATGCTGCCGGGCACCGACGGCTTAACGCTGTGCCGCGAAATCCGTCGTCATTCCGAACTGCCGATTATTATGGTCACCGCCCGCACCGAGGAGATTGATCGGCTACTGGGGCTGGAGCTGGGCGCGGATGACTACATCTGCAAACCCTTCAGCCCGCGTGAAGTGGTGGCGCGGGTGAAAACGATTCTGCGTCGGGTCAGACGTTCAGCGGAAGAGCCGCAAAGCGCTTCGTTACTGCGGGTTGATGAGAGCCGCTTCTTTGCCAGCTGGCGCGAAAAGCCGCTGGATCTTACCCCGGCGGAGTTCCGGCTGCTGAAAACCCTGTCGCTGGAGCCGGGCAAAGTCTTTTCACGCGAACAGCTGCTCAACCATCTCTATGATGACTATCGCGTGGTCACGGATCGCACCATCGACAGCCATATCAAGAATCTGCGGCGCAAACTGGAGATTCTTGACAGCGAGCAACCTTTTATCCGTGCCGTCTACGGCATGGGCTATCGCTGGGAAGCCGACGCCTGTCATTTGATCTAGTTTGATCCCGATCAATTTACTTCCCTTTTCCCTCTGCCTACAATTCCGCACCTTTTGCAGGGCTTAACAGCCCTGCCGCAGTCGCTTGAGGCGGCATACTGACCTGACATCAGTGAGAACATCATGAAACCCGAACTGCTTTCCCCCGCCGGCACGCTGAAAAACATGCGTTATGCCTTTGCTTATGGCGCCGATGCTGTCTATGCCGGCCAGCCACGCTACAGCCTGCGGGTGCGTAACAACGAATTTACCCACGAGAACCTCGCGCTGGGCATCAACGAAGCGCACGCGCTGGGCAAAAAATTCTACGTGGTGGTGAACATTGCGCCACACAACGCCAAGCTTAAAACCTTTATTCGTGACTTAACGCCGGTGGTAGCGATGCAGCCTGACGCGCTGATCATGTCCGATCCCGGCCTGATCATGCTGGTGCGTGAGGCTTTCCCGACGATGCCGATTCACCTGTCGGTGCAGGCCAATGCGGTCAACTGGGCCACGGTAAAATTCTGGCAGCAGATGGGGCTGAGCCGGGTGATTCTGTCACGCGAGCTGTCACTGGAGGAGATCGCTGAGATCCGCCAGCATGTGCCGGAGATGGAGCTGGAAGTGTTTGTTCATGGCGCGCTCTGTATGGCCTATTCCGGTCGCTGTCTGCTGTCGGGCTATATGAACAAACGCGATCCGAATCAGGGCACCTGCACCAATGCCTGTCGCTGGGAGTATAAAGTGGCAGAAGGCCAGCAGGATGACGTGGGGAATATTGTCGGCATTCATGAGCCCATCCCGGTACAGGATGTAACGCCCACGCTGGGCATCGGTCAGCCCACTGACAAGGTATTTCTGCTGGAAGAGAAGATGAAACCCGGCGAGGTGATGAGCGCGTTCGAAGATGAACACGGCACTTACATCATGAACTCGCGGGATCTGCGCGCAGTGGCACACGTGGAGCGGCTCAGCGGGATGGGCGTGCATTCGCTGAAAATTGAAGGACGCACCAAGTCCTATTACTACTGCGCCCGCACCGCTCAGGTCTATCGCCGGGCGATTGACGATGCTGCGGTCGGTAAGCCGTTTGATCCCTCACTGCTGCTAACGCTGGAAGGCCTGGCCCATCGCGGCTATACCGAAGGTTTCCTGCGCCGCCATACCCATGACAGCTATCAGAATTATCAGCAGGGCTTTTCGGTCTCGGATCGCCAGCAGTTTGTCGGTGAATTTACTGGCGAGCGTCGGGGCGAATGGGCGGAAGTGGCCGTGAAGAACAAGTTTATGCTGCACGACAGCGTGGAGATCATGACGCCTGAAGGCAACCTGAATGGCCAGCTGGATGCGCTGCAGAATGCGCGTGGCGAACCCACTGAGGTTGCACCCGGCGATGGCCATCGCGTCTGGCTGCGGGTGCCGGAAGAGGTCGATCTGCGTTTTGCGCTGCTGCTGCGCAATTTTGATCACGGCGAAGATACCCGTGATCCTCATAATCGTTTACCAACGGAAACAACTTGAGGAAATCAGAACAGGATCACAGACCCCTGCGCAGCGCTGCTTTATAGTCCCGCCTGCTGCTAACGAGTAACAACAAACGGCAGATTTACCAGGAACCACCTCATTTACCCGCCCGGCTCCCCCGTGCGGGTTTTCTTTTTTCTCTCTTTCGCCAATAATTTACTGCTGGCAGCTGTGCTATACATTCCCTTCTTATTCTGTAGATCTTCAAGGAACGCAAATGGACAATAAACCGCTTACGCTGCTCATCCTGAATGGGAAAGGCGCGGGTAATGATGATCTGCGCGAAGCCATTACCACCCTGCGTGAAGAAGGCTTCAACATTGCGGTGCGTGTGACGTTCGAAAAAGGCGATGGCGACAGGTACGTCAGAGAGGCGATCGCGCTGCAGGCGGAGACCGTCGTAGCCGGTGGCGGCGATGGCACGATCAATGAGGTTGCCACTGCGCTGGCGGCATCAGATGTCGATCATCGCCCGGTGCTGGGTATCCTGCCACTGGGAACCGCCAACGACTTTGCCACCAGCGTCGGTATTCCGGAAGAGATGGAACCGGCACTGCGACTGGCGATTCAGGGCAAAGCGCATGCCATCGATCTGGCCAGAGTGAACCAGAGCCACTACTTCATCAATATGGCGACGGGCGGATTTGGCACCCGCATCACCACAGAAACACCGGAAAAGCTGAAGTCGGCGCTGGGCGGTGTCTCCTACTTTATTCACGGCCTGATGCGCATGGATACGCTGAAACCCGATACCTGCGAGATCAGCGGTCCCGATTTCGCCTGGCAGGGTGATGCGCTGGTTATCGGTATCGGTAACGGGCGTCAGGCGGGCGGCGGTCAGCGCTTATGCCCGGGTGCACTGATCAACGATGGCCGGCTTGACGTCAGTATTGTTACCGCGCAGGAGCTACTGCCGACACTGCTGCACTCCCTGACCGGCGACGATGACAATCCCGGCATCGTCACCACACAGCTGGAGTCGCTGACGATTCGCTCTCCGCACGAGATGACCTTTAACCTTGATGGTGAACCGCTCTCCGGACGCGAATTCGTGATTGAGGTGATGGCGGGCGCGCTCAGCTGTCGCCTGCCGCCGCAGTGTGAACTCCTTTCCTGAGCATGATTCAGGGGGCGAAAGCCCCTTCGGATTACTGACAAACTCACAGCTGAACGAATTTAGCAGCAACGCATTAGCTTAAAGCGTAGGAAACACGGGCAGAGGAGGAAAGCGTCCCGCGTCAGGGACGACGCGGGCCGAGCATGCCAGGGATGGCGGCTTTTGCGACTTTCCGATCTGACTGTGTTCCCTTCGTCGGCTGGGTCTTACAGCCAGCAGGGGCAGACGCTGTCAATAATCTTAAGAGGGCAAAAGCCCCTTTTTCACACTGGCCGCCCGTCGTTTTACTACCACGCCGCCCTTTTGTCGCCAAATAATTCGCCAGTTCATTACCCTATTTTGCCCCAGAAAACAGTCTGTGACTGGCTTCACAACTCTGTCAGACTAGCTTGTATGGTAGTATTAAATCGCGTACTTTTTCGTCATTGAACGCTGACTGATAGGCAACCAGGATGAAAATTGTTAAGGCGGAAGTATTCGTAACCTGCGCAGGCAGAAACTTTGTCACCGTGAAGATCACCACCGATCAGGGGCTGACCGGCGTGGGTGATGCCACGCTGAATGGCCGCGAACTGCCGGTCGCCTCCTACCTGAAAGATCACATCTGTCCGCAGCTGATTGGCCGCGATGCGCATCAGATCGAAGACATCTGGCAATACTTCTATAAAGGCGCTTACTGGCGTCGTGGCCCGGTTACCATGTCTGCGATCTCGGCCGTCGATATGGCGCTGTGGGATATCAAAGGTAAAGCCGCCAACATGCCGCTCTACCAGCTGCTGGGCGGCGCTTCACGCACCGGCGTGATGGTTTATTGCCACACCACCGGCCACTCCATCGAGGAAGTGATGGATGACTATGCGAAGCACAAAGAGCTGGGGTTCAAAGCGATCCGTGTGCAGTGCGGCGTACCAGGCATGAAAACCACCTACGGCATGGCAAAAGGTAAAGGCCTGGCCTACGAACCTGCGACCAAAGGTAACTGGCCGGAAGAGCAGCTCTGGTCAACCGAGAAATACCTCGATTTCACGCCAAAGTTGTTTGAGGCGATCCGCGACACGTTTGGTTTCGATGAGCATCTGCTGCATGACATGCACCATCGCCTGACGCCGATTGAAGCGGCACGTTTCGGCAAGAGCGTGGAAGATTATCGTCTGTTCTGGATGGAAGATCCGACGCCTGCTGAGAATCAGGAATGCTTCCGTCTGATTCGCCAGCACACCGTCACGCCGATTGCGGTAGGCGAAGTGTTCAATAGCATCTGGGATTGTAAGCAGCTGATTGAAGAGCAGCTGATCGACTATATCCGCACCACTATCACCCACGCGGGCGGCATTACCGGGATGCGTCGTATCGCTGATTTTGCGTCACTCTATCAGGTGCGTACCGGCTCGCACGGTCCTTCGGATCTCTCCCCGGTCTGCATGGCGGCTGCGCTGCACTTTGACCTCTGGGTACCGAACTTCGGCGTGCAGGAGTACATGGGCTTCTCGGAACAGATGATGGAGCTGTTTGATGCTAACTGGACCTTTGACCAGGGCTACATGCATCCGGGCGACAAGCCGGGCCTCGGCATTGAATTCAACGAGAAACTGGCGGCGAAATATCCCTATGAACCTGCCTATCTGCCGGTCGCCCGTCTTGAAGATGGCACCCTGTGGAACTGGTAAGGAGAACCCCATGAAAAGCGTCGTGATTGAACAGCCAGGTGAACTGGTATTAGCTGAACGTCCACTGCCACAACCCGCGGCGGGCGAAGTCCGGGTTAAAGTGGCCTATGCCAGCATCTGTGGCTCTGACGTGCATATCTGGCACGGTCATAACCCGTTCGCGAAATATCCGCGAGTGATTGGCCATGAATTTTTTGGCGTGATCGATGCGGTGGGTGACGGTGTCGACGCGGCACGACTGGGCCAGCGCGTCGCAGTCGATCCGGTGGTAAGCTGTGGGCACTGCTATCCCTGCTCGGTAGGCCGTCCGAATGTCTGTACCACCCTGCAGGTGATTGGCGTGCACCGCGACGGCGGCTTCAGCGAGTATGCGCTGGCCCCGGCTAAAAATGCCTGGCACCTGCCGGACGCGATTCCCGATAAGCTCGCCAGCCTGATCGAGCCTTTCACTATCGCAGCCAACATTACGGCATTTCTCAAACCGCAGCCGGGTGATGTGGCGCTCATTTATGGTGCCGGTCCGATGGGGCTCACCGCCATTCAGGTGCTGAAGGGCGTCTATCAGGTGAAAACGGTGATGGTGGTGGATCGCCTGCCGGAACGTCTGGCGCTGGCTGAGCAGAGCGGTGCCGATCAATTATTCGATAACAGCGAAATCCCGTTAGCGGCTCAGCTTGAGGGCGTGCAGCCCACGCTGATTATCGACGCGGCCTGCCATCCTGCCATTCTGGCAGAAGCCGCCGTCCTCGCCTCCCCGGCCGCGCGCATCGGTCTGCTGGGCTTCTCCGGCGAATCGTGCAGCATTACCCAGCAAAGCCTGACCAGCAAAGAGCTGTCGCTGTTTACCTCACGTCTTAACAGCAACCGCTTCCCGCAGGTAATTGAATGGATGGAAAAAGGGTTAATCCAGCCAGAGAAGCTGGTTACCCACTACTTCCCGCTGCAGGAGATTGAACGCGCGATGACCCTGTTCGAAAAAGATCCGCGCACCTGCTGCAAAGTGATCCTTCAGATGGGTTAATGCCCGCTGAACACCAGGTGTCCTCTGCCGGTGTGTACCCGCCGGCATAATTAAAACGATAAAACAGATCACGGAGTTTGTATGTTCAAGAATCTGCGCTGGACCCTCGTTTTGCTGCTGTTCCTGGTTTACATGATCAATTACCTCGATCGTGTTGCCCTGTCGCTTACCGTGCCGCTGGTTGAGAAAGATCTGGCGATTAATGCTGAGCAGTTCGGCATGATCTTCGGCAGCTTCTTCTTCGGCTACGCCCTGTTTAACTTTGTCGGTGGCCTCGCCACTGACCGATATGGCCCCAAAATCGTGCTGGCCGTGGCCGTAGGTGCCTGGTCCATTTTCTGCGGTATGACCGCGCTGGCTACCGGCTTCTGGTCGCTACTGATCCTGCGGGTGCTGTTCGGCATGGCTGAAGGCCCGATCTGCTCTTCGGCTAACAAAGCGATTAATGGCTGGTTCCCGAAGAAACAGGCCGCCACGGCGATGGGCCTGCTCAGTGCCGGATCACCGCTGGGCGGCGCGGTAGCCGGACCGATCATTGGCTATCTGGCGCTGGCCTACGGCTGGCGTCCGGCCTTTGTGATCGTCTGCTGTATCGGCCTGGTATGGATGGCGTTCTGGCTCTTCTTTGCCGCCGATAATCCGGTGAAGAGCAAACTTGTCACCGAAAAAGAGCGTCTGCTGATTGATCGCCTGAAAGCTACCAGCCCGAATGATGAGGTCGACCTGTCTGAGACACCGCATTCGTTTGGCTACTATCTGCGCCAGCCGATTATCCTGGTCACGGCGTTTGCCTTCTTCTGCTACAACTACATCCTGTTCTTCTTCCTGAGCTGGTTCCCGGCCTATCTGGTGCAGGCGCACGGCCTGGATATCAAATCAATGAGCATCACCACCATGATCCCGTGGATCGTCGGTTTCGTTGGCCTGGCGCTGGGTGGCTGGATCTCTGACAGAATCTTCAATATCACCGGCAAACTGTTGTTGTCCCGCAAAATTGTGCTGGTGGTCTCACTGCTGGCAGCCGCGATTTGTGTGGCACTGGCGGGTACGATAAAAGAGGTGGTTCCCGCCGTGATGATGATGTCGGTGTCCATTTTCTTTCTCTACATCACTGGCGCGATCTACTGGGCGATTATTCAGGACGTGGTGCACAAGAGCCGTATTGGCAGCATCAGCGGCTTTATCCATCTGGTTGGGAGCCTCTCCGGCATCATCGGGCCGATCGTCACCGGCTTTATTGTTCAGCACACCGGTAAGTTCGATAGCGCCTTTATCCTGGCGGGTTGTGTCGCCGCGCTGGGGGCTTTCCTGGTGCTGTTTGTGATTCGCAGTCCAAAACCTGAGGATAAACCGGTTTCGGTCTGAGTGTTGTTCTGCTAACAGAATGATGATTTTGGGGCGCTTTGCGCCCCGTTTGCCATAAGGACGGACTATGTTACAGATTGATCGCCTGCCCGCTGAGGTCCGGCGCCCTGCTTACGACCGCAGCCAGTTGAAAACCCGCATGGTGCATATCGGTTTTGGTGCGTTTCATCGTGCCCATCAGGCACTCTGCAGCGATAAGCTGGCTGAACAGGGCAGCGACTGGGGATACTGCGAAGTAAACCTCAACAACGGCGCGCTGATTCAGGCCCTGCGTGAGCAGCATCTGCTCTATACCCTGACAGAGATGGCTGACGATTCCCTGCATACCCGGGTGATTGGTGTCATCACCCAGGCGCTGCACGGCAAAAGTGACGGTATTGAGGTGGTGATTAACGCCATGAGTCAGCCTGAAGTGGCGATTGTCTCCATGACCGTCACTGAAAAAGGCTACTGCCATCAGCCCGCCAGTGGCAATTTAAATCCCGCTCATCCCGATATCGTCCATGATCTGCAGCATCCGGATGCGCCGCGCTCGCTACCGGGTCTGATTCTGGCCGCGATTCGCCGCCGCCGTGACCAGGGGTTACCTGCCTTCAGCGTGATGTCCTGTGACAACATGCCGGAAAATGGTCACGTCACCCGCAACGTGATTGTGCAACTGGCCCGGCAACAGGATCCGGAACTGGCAGAGTACATTCAGCAGCACATGACTTTCCCCTCAACCATGGTGGATCGCATCGTCCCGGCGATGACCGATGCGGCGTTTGCGGCCCTGAGCGCGCGGCTGGGTTCAAGCGACCCGGTTGCGGTTGAAGCGGAACCCTTCTTCCAGTGGGTGATTGAAGATAACTTCGTCAATGGCCGTCCGGCGTGGGAAAACGCGGGCGCAGAACTGGTCAGTGATGTCCTGCCCTACGAAGAGATGAAACTGCGCATGCTGAATGGCAGCCACTCTTTCCTGGCATACCTCGGCTTCCTGGCGGGTTATGAGTACATCAGCGATTGCATGGCCGATCCCCATTTCCGTGCCGCCGCCCGTTCCCTGATGATCGATGAGCAGGCACCCACATTGCGCACCCATGGCGTGGATCTCAATGCCTATGCCGACTCGCTAATCGCCCGTTATGAAAATCGTGCGATTAAACATCGCACCGGACAGATTGCCACTGACGGCACACAGAAACTGCCACAGCGTCTGCTCGATAGCCTGCGCTGGCACCTGCAGCGCGACAGTGACTGCGATTTGCTGCTGCTGGGCGTAGCGGGCTGGATGCGTTATGTCGGCGGTGTTGATGAACAGGGCCAGCCGATTGAAATCCGTGATCCGATGAAAGCGCAGCTCGCAGAGTGCGTTGCCGCCAGCGAAGAGGGTGAGGCTCGCGTACGGGCATTACTCGGCATCCGCGAAGTATTCGGCGAGGATCTGGCACAGAAGGGTGACGTGGTCGCCCGGCTGACTGCCTGGTATCAGCAACTCACCACCCAGGGCGCACGAGCGACAGTGCATCAGTACCTGAACCGCAGCTAATGCTGCGGTCACAAAGCACTGGCGCCGACGCAGTACCCTGATTAGACTGACACTTTCCCATCGCGCTGGCCTATGCCAGCCGTAATATGGATATTGCTGCATGTCGATCGCCTATACCATTACTACCAGCGAACCGGTAAATCAGCAGATTTACCGTTATCTGCGCAAAGATATTGTCACCTGCGCCATTCAGCCAGGTTCGCTGCTCTCTGAAAAAGAGGTCTCCGCACGCTTCAACGTTTCGCGCCAGCCGGTGCGTGAAGCGTTCATTAAGCTGGCTGAAGCCGGACTGGTACAGGTATTGCCGCAGCGCGGCACCTTCGTGCGCAAAATCTCCGCTAAGCGTGTCGCGGATGGCCGTTTTATCCGTGAGGCGGTGGAAGTGTCGGTAGTGCGGCGGGCAGCGGTGGAGATTGACGATCCCGCCCTGATGGCGCTGGAACATAATCTGCAGTTGCAGCGCATGGCCGCCGGGCGGCATGACAGCCAGGCTTTCCTCACTCTGGACGATGAGTTTCATCGCCTGATCGCTGAAAGCATTGACTGCAAGCTCGCCTGGGAGACGGTGGAAAACATCAAAGCGGCCATGGACCGGGTGCGGTTTCTGACGCTGAGTGAAGTCTCACCACCGGAGAGGCTGATTGAGCAACATGAAGAGATTTATGCTGCGCTTCGGCGCCATGATGCCGATGCCGCCGAAGCGGCGATGCGTCGTCACCTGCAGGAGATGATCTTCTCAATTACCCCGATTGCCGAGCGCAACAGCGCCTGGTTCGAAGCGCCCTGAAACTGCCCGCACCGCCTGAAAACCAGGTCGATGCGGGCCTTCGCCTTCACCACCATTGATGAAAATGGTGCACCGGTCCAATCCCCTTCCCGACCTCCAGCGAATCCGCCTGTAACAGCGCCTGCTGCAACCAGCTTTTGGCTTCCCCAATCGTTTCTGCCCAGTCAGCATGGCGCGGACGTAACGCGGCTATGGCGGCCGACAGCGTGCAGCCGGTGCCATGGGTATGACGGGTATGCACGCGTGGCGTGCTGAATCGCTGTTCCACTGAGTGTGTAATCAGCCAGTCCGGACTCTCCGTCGCAGCCAGATGACCGCCCTTCATCAGCACCGCCTGACAGCCGAGTGCCAGCAAGGCCCGCCCCTGCTCACGCATCTCCGCCTCATCGGTGGCGATAGCGCAATCCAGCAACGCCGCCGCTTCCGGCAGATTTGGCGTGATGAGCGATACCTGCGGTAGTAACCGCTCCCGTATGCTGGCCACAGCGTCTGGTGAGAGCAGCGCATCGCCACTTTTCGCAACCATCACCGTATCCAGCACTACGAACGGGATCTCAGCACGCCTCAGCCGGGCAGCAATCTGTTCCACAATGGCCGTTTCAGACAGCATGCCGATTTTTGCGCTGTCGATGCGTACGTCATCCAGCACCGAATCGAGCTGGGCGGCCACAAAGTCCGGTTCAATGCGATAAACCGACTGCACGCCCTGGGTGTTCTGCGCCACCAGCGCGGTAATCACACTGGTGCCATAAGCGCCCAGGGCGGAAAAGGTTTTCAGATCGGCCTGAATGCCTGCGCCGCCGCTGGGATCGGTACCGGCAATCGTCAGAGCGTTAATGCGCTTCATACTCCACCTCCAGCGTCCAGAGTGCATCAATAAATGCTGTGGCAAAGCTGGCCGGCCCGGCTGCCTGCGCCGCCGCCTTTCCCCCCGCCCGTGCCATGACCTGACAGGCTGCCGCAACGTTCATCAGCCGATCGCCTGGCAGAGCACTGAATCCCGCCACTACAGCAGAAAGTGCGCAGCCGGTCCCGACCACGCGTGTCATTAACGGGCTTCCACCGGTTATGGCGAGGATTCGCTGACCGTCGGTGGCATAGTCAACTTCGCCGGTGACAATGACCAGCGAGTGCCAGGTCTCAGCGAGTTGCTGTGCCGCATCAAGTGCTGCATCCGCCTGATGCAGCGTATCGACACCGCGTCCGCCGCTGGCCTGCTGTGCCAGCGCCAGAATTTCTGACGCATTACCGCGAATCACTGCCGGTTGCTGGCTGAGCAGTTGATGACAGAAGTCACTGCGCAGCGTCAGCGCGCCGACGGCGACCGGATCGAGTGTCCAGGGGGTACCCGCCTCGCAGGCGGCGGTGACGGCAGCCTGCATCGCCTGCTGACGCTCGCGGGTTAAGGTGCCGACGTTAATCAGCAACGCATCGGAAAAGCGGCTGAACTGTGCCGCTTCGTCAGCATCAATCACCATTGCCGGTGAGGCGTTGAGTGCCAGCAGGACGTTGGCAGTGAAGTTCTGGACCACGTCATTGGTCATGCAGTGCACCAGCGGTGACTGACGGCGGAAAGTGTGCAGAACGGGCACGAAGTGCGCGGCGGAAAGGTGTTGAGATTGATGTGTCATCATAGCTCCCAACCGGCGAACAAGAAGGCGAATGCGGTCAGGCATCAGACTTCCCTACGCTGGCATTATCCAGATCAGGTAATACGGGTATTTCTCAGCCTTCACAAAGAAGGGCACCCCGAGTCGTGTTACGGCTTGCAGCATAGGCAAGGCGTACCGTTAAAGCAAGCCTGGAAAATAATCGGAACTGAAACAATTCACATGATCCCGATCAACTCTCAGCAGTACAAAAAAAGGCTTAATGCTGCGGGTTAACAGGATACCTCTTTATAGGTAGCCCTGTTTGTTACCCTGACGGGTAATATTTCCTGCCGGGATTCTGGTGACCTTATAATAATTAACCTGCCCGCAGCATCATCGTAAAAAACACTTTATTTCAGTGAGTTAATAAACTTCTGGAGCGGAACTTCATACTATTCAGGATGTATGATGCGATTATCAGCGCTTATTCCTCACCGCCATCGATGGCAGGATATTATTATTGAACGTCGGGGTGCTATCGCGCCAAATGGCAGATCTTATCTTTCAACGTATATCTCCGCACACTGTGCCGGCTGCGGCGAAATCGTTCATCGCGTCTATTATCGCGATATCAGTGACAGACAGGCACGCCGCTGGTTAGGCTAGCGTCCCTGCTGCACTCAATCCGGACACCGTTATAGTTAACAGTCAGTTAGCAATTTGTTAGTCTGGTAACTCATCATCGTCTCACCAGACTCTCTCTATGCCACTGCTGTTTGAAAGCCTAAGCCATCAAATTTATCTGTCAGCTCCGCTGTTTATCCTGATTTTGCTGGGATACTGCCTGACGCGCCTCGGAAAATGGCCCGCCAGCATCAGTGAAGGGATGAACCGCTTTGTGTTTAACGTCGCGCTGCCCTGCATGCTGTTTCGGGTGATGAGCACCTTCTCGCAAAGTCCGCCGGTGGATGCGCGTCTGCTCCTGGCCTTCTTCGGCAGTTGCCTGCTGGTGTTTATCGTGGGCCGGTTGCTGGCAACAAGGCTATTTAATCTGGATAGCGTAGCGGCTTCGGTGTTTGCCCTGGGCGGTATCTTTTCTAATAATGTGATGCTGGGGATCCCGGTAGCTACGGTGCTGCTCGGACCAGAAGCCCTGCCTCCGGTGGCACTGGTGCTGGTGTTTAACAGCCTGATCCTCTGGACCTTACTCACTGTTTCGGTCGAGTGGGCAAAACAGGGCAGCTTCTCGCTGGAGGGCGTGTGGCGCACCCTGATTGGGGTAGTAAAGAATCCACTCATCATCGGCATTCTCAGCGGAACGGCCTGGAGCTTTCTGCAACGTCCTTTGCCGATGCTCGCCGCGGAACCGTTAAAGATGCTGGCTTCACTGGCCGCGCCCCTGTCGCTGGTCACGCTGGGCATGAGCCTGGCGCACTATCGGGTGCGGGACGGACTTAAAGAGAGCTATACCATCTGCCTGCTGAAGCTGGTCCTGCAGCCGATGACGGTATGGGCGATTGCCTGGCTGACCGGCTTGCCGCCGCTGGAGAGTAAAGTGGTGGTATTGCTGGGGTCGATGGCGGTCGGCGTTAACGTCTATCTGATGTCGCAGAAGTTCAATGTCATTCCTGGCCCGGCGGCGGCGAGTATGCTGTTTTCAACGGTGTTTGCGGCGGTGACGACGCCAGTATGGATGATGCTGATGACGCTGGCGGGATACTCATAAAAAAGCCCCTCAGCACGGGTGCTGAAGGGCTGCTGTCTGGCTGACGAAACGTTACTCAGCCGACTTAGTACGAATCAGATAGTCAAACGCACTCAGTGAGGCTTTGGCACCTTCGCCGCTTGCGATGATGATCTGTTTGTACGGCACGGTAGTGCAGTCGCCCGCTGCAAACACGCCTTTCAGGCTGGTTTCGCATTTACCATCGATAATGATCTCACCCATTTTGTTGCGCTCAACCGCGCCTTCCAGCCATGGGGTGTTCGGCAGCAGACCAATCTGAACGAAGATACCGGAGAGCGGCAGCTCGTGCGTAGTCTGCGTCGTACGGTCAATATAGTGCAGGCCGGTCACTTTGGTGCCGTCGCCTTTCACTTCGGTGGTCTGCGCGTTCAGGATTACATCAACGTTCTTCAGACTGCGCAGTTTATCCTGCAGCACCTGGTCGGCACGCATCTCACCAGCAAACTCCAGCAGGGTAACGTGTTCAACGATACCCGCAAGGTCAATGGCCGCTTCAACACCGGAGTTACCGCCGCCGATCACCGCCGTGCGCTTGCCTTTAAACAGCGGACCATCGCAATGCGGGCAGTAGGTGACGCCTTTGGTGCGGTACTCTTCTTCACCCGGCACGCCCATGTTGCGCCAGCGTGCGCCAGTCGCCAGGATGATGCTGCGTGATTTCAGTACTGCGCCGGAGGCGGTTTCGATGGCGTGCAGTCCGCCCTCTTTCGCAGCCGGAATCAGTTTGATGGCGCTCTGGCTTTCGATGACGTCCACGTTGTAATCATCAACGTGTGCGCGTAGTGAACCTGCCAGCTTTGCCCCTTCGGTTTTCGGCACGGAGATATAGTTTTCGATATCCACCGTGTCCAGCACCTGGCCGCCAAAACGCTCGCCCAGCAGACCGGTACGGATACCTTTACGTGCTGAGTAAACCGCTGCCGCTGCGCCCGCCGGGCCGCTGCCGATAATCAGTACTTCGTAAGCGTCACGCTTGTTCAGCTCTTCCGCTGCGCGTTTATCGGCGTTGGTGTCTACTTTGCTGACAATTTCCGCCAGGCTCATGCGGCCCTGACCAAACTCTTTACCATTCAGGTAAACCGCTGGCACGCCCATCACGTTACGTTCCTGAATCTCGTTCTGGAACAGGCCACCATCGATAGCAGTGTGGCTGATGCGCGGGTTAATCACCGCCATCAGGTTCAGCGCCTGAACCACGTCCGGGCAGTTATGGCATGAGAGTGAATAGTAAGTTTCGAAATGGAAGTCACTGTCCAGCGCCGCGATCTGATCCAGCAGGCTCTGTGCTTCTTTCGACGGATGCCCACCGGTCTGCAACAGTGCCAGCACCAGTGAGGTAAATTCGTGACCCAATGGAGAACCGGCAAAGCGCGGGCCGCTGTTCGAACCTGGGTTGGTAATCAGAAATGAGGGCTTACGCACCTGACGATCGTTCTCTTCGCGGAAGCTGACTTTGTCAGACAGGCCGGCGATATCAACCAACAGTTCACGGATCTCGGTTGATTTTGCACCCTCATCCAGGGTGGCGATCAACTCAACAGGTTTGGTTAATTTCTCAAGGTAAGCCTTGAGCTGCGTCTTCAAATTTGTGTCGAGCATAGTGATATCCTGGTCAAAAAATCGGGTGCCGCAGCACCCGATTGGAGAAAGATCGAAAGGGCGAAGCGGAATTAGATTTTGCCAACCAGGTCCAGAGACGGAGCCAGTGTTGCTTCACCTTCTTTCCATTTAGCCGGGCACACTTCACCTGGGTGAGAAGCCACATACTGAGCCGCTTTCACTTTGCGCAGCAGATCAGAAGCGTCACGGCCAATACCTTCAGCAGTGATTTCGATGGCCTGGATAACGCCTTCCGGGTCAACGATGAACGTACCACGGTCAGCCAGACCTTCGTCTTCACGCATGATTTCGAAGTTACGGGTCAGCGCGCCAGTCGGGTCACCGATCATCGCGTACTGAATCTTCGCGATGGTGTCTGAAGAACCGTGCCAGGCTTTGTGGGTAAAGTGGGTGTCGGTAGAAACGGAGTAGATATCTACGCCCAGTTTCTGGAATTCTTCGTAGTGGTCAGCCACGTCGCCCAGTTCGGTCGGGCAGACGAAGGTGAAGTCAGCTGGATAGAAGAAGAACACACTCCATTTACCTTCAACGTCTTTCTCGGTTACGTCGATGAATTCGCCGTTTTTGAATGCTGCGTTTTTGAACGGCTTGATTTTGGTATTGATAATAGACATCTGTGGCCTCCGTTAAAATATGTGATGCAGGTTACATAATTTTCGGGCCAACATCTAATACGCGGTCGTTATCAATCTGATAAACGAAAGCTATCAAACGCTGAGAGCCTGATGCTCTCTGGCCCGGCAGGCAGTGTACAGCGATTTTCGTGACATTTAACCCGCTTTATCTTTTCGCCCGTCTTCGCGAATCACTGCTAGTTTTGTAAGACCAGATTAAAAGGGAGCTGACCTGTGGAGATTCGTCCGTTTACGGAAGCCGATCGTCCTTTCCTGCGTACGCTGTTTCTGGCGGCGCGGCGACACAACTGGCGCTGGCTCGACGGCAGCGAGTGGCAGCTGGAAGATTTTGATGGCGTGATTCTGGGAGAAACCGTGCTGGTTGCGGAAGCTGAGGGACAGCGCGTCGGATTTGCGGGGCTGCTGGAAAACGACAACTTCCTGCACAGTCTTTATGTCGATCCTGACTGGCAGGGACGGGGCGTGGGCAGCGCTTTACTGGAAGCCGTTGAAGCGCGTTTTACCTCAGCGGGCGCGCTGAAGTGCCTGCAGAAGAACAAAGCGGCGCAGGCCTTTTACCTGAAACATGGCTGGAAGATGATTTCACAAGGTGAAGGCGAGCACGGCGGCTACGTGTTGATGCACTACCCACTGGCCTCACACTATGCCAGCGGGTCGGGTCAGGCTTAAAGCGCGCGGAAGGCGATATCGCCAGGGATCACATCGCCCTGCCAGTACAGCTGAGCCGCAACGCGTCCGGCCAGCTGGCGATAGAGCGCGGTAAATTCGCTGTCGGGACGGCGAATTACCGTCGGTTCACCTTCATCAAGATCTTCGCGCAGATCGATGTGCAGCGGCAGCTGGGCCAGCAATTGCGTCTGGTAATCCTCCACCAGTTTCTGCGCGCCGCCGGTGCCAAAGATGGGCTCGTGGAAGCCACACTGACTGCAGATATGCAGGCTCATGTTTTCCACCACGCCCAGCACCGGCACATTGACCTTTTCAAACATCACCAGCCCCTTGCGGGCATCAATCAGGGCGATGTCCTGCGGGGTGGTCACCACCAGCGCGCCGGTGACCGGCACGTTCTGTGCCAGCGTCAGCTGAATGTCGCCGGTGCCGGGCGGCATATCCAGCACCAGATAATCCAGCTCCGGCCACATCGTTTCATTGAGCAGTTGCATCAGTGCTTTGCTGGCCATCGGCCCGCGCCACACCATCGCATTGTCGTCCGTCACAAGATAACCGATAGAGTTGGTGGCCAGACCGTGCGCCATAATGGGCGCCATATGGGTACCATCCGGCGAGGTCGGGCGTTGATCCTGGGTGCCGAGCATGTTCGGTACTGACGGGCCATAGATATCGGCGTCCAGAATGCCGACACGCGCACCTTCGGCTGCCAGCGCCAGCGCCATGTTCACGGCGGTGCTGGATTTACCGACGCCACCTTTGCCGGAGCTGACCGCAATAATGTTTTTAACCCCGTTAACGCCCGGCTGGTTTTTCACCCGCTTCAGGGTGGCGATCTCGTGGCTGAGCCGCCAGTCGATGGCTCCCGCGCCGGTCTGACGCAGCAGATCGGCGCTGACCTGCTCTTTGAGGTCGTCAAACCCGCTGGCCCAGGCAAACGGCATCAGCAGTTCCACATGCAGCGTTCCATCCAGCTGCGCCACATGATGCAACGCCTTCAGGGCGGTGAGATTCTGCTTAAGAGTCGGATGCTCAAAGCTTCTCAATACGCCAGCCACGATGGCGCGCAGGCCCTCTGGCGTATGCGGTTCCCGGGATTGTACAGTCATCCCCTGCTCCTTATTTCTGCTGTGCTTACGCTGTGTTTCAGCGATGTATTGTCAATGATATCAGATGCGCGTGGATCTGCGGCGACTGACAGGGGTGAATCCCTTGTGTTTACGCAGGAGAAGCCTTCAGTTACCATCTAAGCCCGTTTTTTCAATCAACAGAAAGCTACGCAAACTATGACTCAAGTCGCTAAAAAAATTCTGGTAACGTGCGCACTGCCTTACGCGAACGGATCAATCCATCTCGGCCACATGCTCGAGCATATCCAGGCGGACATTTGGGTGCGTTATCAGCGAATGCGTGGCAATCAGGTTTACTTCATCTGCGCCGATGATGCGCACGGCACGCCGATCATGCTGAAAGCTCAGCAGTTGGGCATTTCTCCGGAGCAGATGATTGCAGAAATGAAAAGCGAACATGAAGCCGACTTTGCCGGTTTCAATGTCAGCTATGACAACTATCATTCGACGCACGGCGACGAAAACCGTGAGCTGTCCGCGCTGATTTACGGCCGTCTGAAAGAGAACGGTTTTATTAAGAACCGCACCATCTCCCAGCTTTACGATCCGGAAAAAGGAATGTTCCTGCCGGACCGTTTTGTGAAAGGCACCTGCCCGAAATGTAAGTCGCCTGACCAGTATGGCGACAACTGTGAAGTCTGCAGCGCGACCTATAGCCCGACTGAGCTGATCGATCCGAAGTCGGTGGTCTCTGGCGCGACACCAGTCCTGCGCGACTCCGAGCACTTCTTCTTTGATCTGCCGTCGTTCAGCGCCATGCTGCAGGCCTGGACCCGCTCTGGTGCGCTGCAGGATCAGGTGGCGAACAAAATGCAGGAGTGGTTTGAATCGGGCCTGCAGCAGTGGGATATCTCCCGCGATGCGCCTTATTTCGGCTTTGAAATCCCGGACGCGCCAGGCAAATATTTTTATGTCTGGCTGGATGCGCCTATCGGTTACATGGGCTCGTTCAAAAACCTGTGCGACAAGCGCGGCGACATCGACTTCGACGAATTCTGGCGTAAAGACTCGACGACCGAGCTGTATCACTTCATCGGTAAAGATATCGTCTACTTCCACAGCCTGTTCTGGCCAGCGATGCTGGAAGGCAGCAACTTCCGCAAGCCAAATAACCTGTTTGTACACGGCTATGTCACCGTCAACGGTGCCAAGATGTCGAAGTCGCGCGGCACCTTTATTAAGGCCAGCACCTGGCTGCAGCATCTTGATGCCGATAGCCTGCGTTACTACTACGCGGCAAAACTCTCTTCACGTATCGACGATATCGACCTGAATCTGGAAGATTTCGTCCAGCGCGTGAATGCTGACATCGTTAACAAAGTGGTTAATCTGGCGTCACGCAACGCGGGCTTTATCACCAAACGCTTTGACGGCCAACTGGCGTCTGAACTGGCCGATCCGGCACTTTATCAGACCTTCGTTGATGCGTCAGAGAAGATTGGTGATGCCTGGGCAGCACGCGAATACAGCCGTGCTATCCGTGAAATCATGGCGCTGGCTGACCTGGCGAACCGTTATGTCGATGAGCAGGCTCCATGGGTGGTGGCGAAGCAGGAAGGCCGTGATGCCGATCTGCAGGCGATCTGCTCAATGGGCATTAACCTGTTCCGCATTCTGATGACCTGGCTGAAGCCGGTACTGCCGTCACTGAGCGCCCGTGCAGAAGGCTTCCTCAACTGTGAACTGAGCTGGGATGCCATTGCGCAGCCGCTGCTGGATCATCAGGTTGCGCCGTTCAAAGCGCTCTACAGCCGCATTGAAATGGCGAAAGTCGAAGGACTGATTGCAGCCTCGAAAGAGGATGCCGCTGCCGCCAGTACACCGGCTGCCACGGGGCCGCTGGCCGATGCGCCGATCGGTGAAACCATCACCATTGATGATTTCGCCAAAGTCGATATGCGCGTCGCGCTGATTGAGCAGGCGGAATGGGTGGAAGGTTCGGACAAGCTGCTGCGTCTGCAACTCGACCTTGGCGGCGAGAAGCGTCAGATCTTCTCAGGTATTCGTGCCGCCTATCCTGATCCCGCTGTGCTGGTCGGTAAAATGACCATTGTCGTGGCCAACCTGGCACCGCGTAAAATGCGCTTTGGTATCTCTGAAGGCATGGTGCTGTCAGCGGGTCCGGGCGGCAAAGATCTGTTCGTGCTCTCCGTCGACAGCGGTGCTGTACCGGGTATGCCGGTTAAGTAATCGCCTGCCGACGCTTAACAGGTTAAGCGCAGTGACGTTCTGAACCCTTCGCGCCCTATTACTGGCGCGAAGGGTTTTTTTCCCTTCGCATTCTCACCGCGACTGCCCCGCTTCCTTCTGCTGAAACGCTCTGCCCGTTGCTGCTACTCCGCGGCATAAATGTGATCGCTAGCACGCTAAGCGGTTAGTGCGTATGATGAAGCTCAGTGAAAACAGGAGCCTGCCATGCTCACCGTGCTGTCTGTCTGCGGACAATATCTTCGCGCCTTTATCATCATTTATCTCTGCTTATACGCCGGCATCGGCATCGCTTCGCTGCTGCCCATTAAGCTGCCTGGCAGCATCCTGGGAATGTTAATTCTGTTCGCCCTGCTGGCGTCGCAGATCCTGCCGGTAAGCTGGGTAAAACCGGGCTGCCATCTGCTGATTCGCTATATGGCGCTGCTGTTTGTGCCAATCAGCGTCGGGGTAATGGGCTACACCGATATCCTCACCGCACAGTTTGGCCCGATTGTTGTCTCCTGTGTCGTCAGTACTTTCCTGGTGCTCTCTATTGTCGGCGTCAGTGCCCACCAGCTTCACAGCCGCCGTCCAGCCGGAGAATCAGTCGATGAGTGACATGTGGTGGTCACTGCCACTGACGCTGGCGGCCTTTTTTCTGGCGCGCAAGCTGGCGGTACGGCTGAAAATCTCGCTACTTAATCCGCTGCTGGTCGCGATGGGGATGATTATCCCGATACTGCTGCTGTTGCAGCTTCCTTACTCGCGCTATTTCGCCGGCAGCCAGATTCTTAATCAGCTGCTGCAACCGGCGGTGGTCGCGCTGGCACTGCCACTGTATGAGCAGATGCATCAGATTCGTGCCCGCTGGAAATCGATTATTGGCGTCTGCTTTATCGGCAGCCTGACCGCTATGATCTCAGGCACCGCCATTGCCCTGTGGATGGGCGCGACACCCGAAATTGCCGCCACCATCGTGCCTAAATCCGTGACCACGCCCATCGCGATGGCCGTCTCAGGCTCGCTGCACGGCATTCCCGCCATCAGCGCAATCTGCGTGCTGATTGCGGGTGTATTGGGTGCGGTATTCGGACACACGGTGCTGAATCTGCTGGGCGTGAAATCGAAAGCGGCGCGCGGACTGGCAATTGGCAATGCGTCGCATGCGCTGGGCACAGCGCGTGCCGCGGAACTTGACTATCAGGAAGGGGCATTCAGCTCACTGGCACTGGTGATCTGCGGCATTATCACCTCTCTGCTGGCACCCTTTATTTTTCCGCTGCTGATGCAGTCGTTTGGCTGAAAGTTTGCGAGAGATCTCGCAAAGTTGAAACATGCAATACAGGTTACATTGTCAGAGCGATGTGGATCACATATAAACCGATGACTGGCACATCGCCCTGCTGAATTTAATGAGGCTCACATGCATTCCCGTTTCCTCTCTGCTTTCGAGGCATTGCCGTCAACGCTGCAAATTGCACTCGCTCCCCTGCTGGACGATCCCGACTTCCACGCGGTACTCAGCGCCGACCAGGTCGCCGCACTGCAGCAACAGACGCAGATGGATGCCGATACGCTGGCACTGACGCTGCTGCCGCTGGCGGCCTCCTGCGCGGTAGCGACGGTGTCGCATTTTAATGTCGGGGCGATTGCCCGTGGCGTCAGCGGCAACTGGTACTTCGGGGCCAATATGGAATTTGTCGGCACGCCGATGCAGCAGACGGTTCACGCTGAGCAGAGCGCTATTACCCATGCATGGCTGCGCGGCGAGCGCCAGCTTGAGACCATCACCGTTAACTACACGCCGTGCGGTCACTGCCGTCAGTTTATGAACGAGCTGAACAGCAGCACACACATTCGCATCAGCCTGCCGCAACGTGCAATCAGCACCCTGGCCGATTATCTGCCGGATGCCTTTGGCCCGCGCGATCTCGACATCACGACCTTCCTGATGGACGAGGTGGATCACGGCTATGTGGCCGATGGAGATGACCTGGTGCAGGCTGCGGTTGCCGCCGCCAATGCCAGCCATGCGCCCTACAGTCAGTCCCACGCTGGTGTTGCGCTGCTGACCGCTGATGGGTTGATAGTCGCTGGTCGTTATGCGGAAAATGCCGCGTTTAACCCAAGCTTCCCGCCCCTTCAGGCGGCACTGGTCCTGCTGAACATGCAGGGCGGCGATGTTCGTCAGATAAAAAAAGCGGTTTTAGCCGAAGTGGAAAATGCCACGTTAAGCCAGTTCGCCGCCACGCAGGCGACGCTTGAGACATTTGGTTGCGGTGAGCTGCTGCAGGTAACGCTGAACAAAGCATAACCCGCTGTCAGAGAGGCCACAGTTTTGTGAGCTTTTATTAACAAACGCTGTACTTCTGTGGGAAATTTCATAGGATCTGGCGCCAGAATTCACGTCATTACAAATTACTCTGAATAATTCAGGTTACAGGATAGCAGCACGGTCGTGACTGTTTCTGCAGCGGTTACCCTGCCGCTGCCGGACCTGCAGTCTGAGCTATAACGGGTGAGAAAACTGGCGCTACCTTTCCGGCGTGACGCCAGACAACACTGCAACCGGAGCATTACCGCATGGAACTCGACTACGAAAGTAAACGCCCGCTGTATATCCCATATGCTGGCCCGATTTTGCTGGAATTTCCCCTGCTGAATAAAGGCAGCGCCTTTAGCATCGAAGAACGTAACGAATTCAACCTTAACGGTCTGCTGCCAGAAGCGGTGGAATCGATTGAAGAGCAGGCGCAGCGTGCCTGGCGTCAGTTCCAGGACTTCAAAAACAATAACGATAAACATGTCTACCTGCGTAACATCCAGGACACCAACGAAACGCTGTTTTATCGCCTGCTGGATAACCATCTCGAAGAGATGATGCCGATTATCTACACCCCGACCGTGGGCGCAGCCTGCGAACACTTCTCTGAAATCTACCGTCGTGCGCGTGGCGTGTTCATCTCCTACCCTAACCGCGACCGCATCGAAGATATGCTGCAAAACGCCACTAAGCAGAATGTGAAGGTGATTGTGGTGACCGATGGCGAGCGCATCCTGGGCCTGGGCGATCAGGGCATCGGTGGGATGGGTATTCCGATTGGTAAGCTGTCACTCTATACCGCCTGTGGCGGCATCAGCCCGGCTTACACCCTGCCGGTGGTGCTGGATGTCGGCACCAATAACCAGCAACTGCTGAACGATCCGCTCTATATGGGCTGGCGTCATCCGCGCATTACCGGCGAAGAGTA